>Ga0194117_10000171_pt1 | contig 93257 bp, 85 predicted proteins | sample TA2MahsurfametaG_FD_160579 | JGI IMG/M metagenome (GOLD analysis project Ga0194117, IMG submission 160579) | Freshwater microbial communities from Lake Tanganyika, Tanzania - TA2015009 Mahale N1 surface | ecosystem: Environmental > Aquatic > Freshwater > Lake | place: Tanzania: Lake Tanganyika... | reverse complement strand
CAGGGGCCGGCGTTGGGCCTCGAGGGTGTTGCTGGGGTGGGCGCTGCGTTGGCTGTCGGGGGCCAGCAACAGGCTGACGCTCTGGGTGGATCCCCAGGCCGCCATCCGTTGCAGCCCCTCCGCCAGCAGCGACGCCGTGCCGCCCTCCACCAGCACCGCCAGCTGCGGTTGATCCAGCAGGGCCAGCACCCGGGAGTGCTCCTCCCGCTCCAGCAGCACACCGTGCTGCTCGGCCCACTGGCGCAGCTCCTGCAGCCGTTCGGCCACCACGGCCGTTTCGGTGCCATCCGGCCCGCCCATGGTCCAGGCCAGCACCGCCGCGGGCCCCGCCGGGGCATGGTTGCCCTGGTGGGCGCCATCCATCAGGTGGCCGAGCTTGTCCTGCTTGGTCTGTAGGTAGGCGGCGTTGTGCTGCCCCGCATCCATCACCAGGGGAACGCGATCCTCCACCTGCAGGCCGTAGCCGCCCAGGCCGGCGATCTTGCGGGGGTTGTTGGTGATCAAGCGCAGGCGGTGGATCCCCAGATCGCTGAGGATCTGCGCCCCCACGCCGTAGTTGCGCAGGTCCGCCGGGAAGCCCAGCCGTTCATTGGCCTCCACCGTGTCCAGGCCGCCGTCCTGGAGGGAGTAAGCCCGCAATTTGTTGATCAGGCCGATGCCGCGGCCCTCCTGGCGGAGATACACCACCACCCCTTCGCCGGCGGCGTCGATCATGCGGAGGGCCGCCTCCAACTGGGGTCGGCAGTCGCAGCGCAGGGAGCCGAAGGCATCGCCGGTGAGGCATTCGCTGTGCACCCGCACCAGCACGGGCCCCTGGCCCCGCTCCGGTTGCCCCTTCACGATCGCCACGTGCTCGCTGCCATCCAGCTCGTTGCGGTAGCCGATGGCGCGGAATTGGCCGAAGGCGCTGGGCAGGGCCGCCTCCGCCTGGCGGCGCACAAAACGCTCGGTGTCGAGGCGGTAACGGATCAGGTCGGCAATGTTGATCAGCCGCAGCCCGTGGCGGCGGGCGTAGTCCACCAACTGCGGCAGGCGTGCCATGGAGCCATCGCCGTTCTGGATCTCACAGATCACGCCCGCGGGATAGAGACCCGCCAGCCGTGAGAGGTCGATGGCGGCTTCGGTGTGGCCAGCCCGCTTCAGCACCCCCCCCTGTTTCGCCCGCAGCGGAAAAATGTGCCCCGGCCGGCGCAGGTCGGCGGGCCGTGTCTGGGGATGGATGGCCACCTGGATGGTGCGGGCCCGGTCCTCCGCGGAAATGCCCGTGCTCACCCCCAGCTCCGGCCCGGCGTCCACGCTCACGGTGAAGGCGGTCTGGTTGCTGTCGGTGTTGCGGTCCACCATCAACGGCAGGTCCAGCGCATCCAGCCGCTCCCCCTCCATGGCCAGGCAGATCAGGCCTCGGGCCTCGGTGGCCATGAAGTTGATCTGCTCGGGGGTGGCGAACTGGGCCGCGCAGATCAGATCACCTTCGTTTTCGCGGTTCTCGTCATCCACCACCACCACCATCTCGCCGTTGCGGATCGCGGCCAATCCGTCGGCGATGCTGTCGAACTGCAGGGCTGGCTGGGTCAGGGCGGGAGGGGCGCGGGGCCCCGGGTACTGCCACTTTTATAAAGCCCGGTACGATCTGGCGTTGCGGGAATCCAGGCATGGCCAGCAAGCGGGTTGCGGTGATCGGAGCCTCCGGTTATGGCGGCCTGCAGACCCTGCGCCTGCTGCAGGGCCACCCGGGCCTGGAGGTGAGTTTCCTGGGGGGGGAGCGCAGCAGCGGCAAGCGCTGGAGCGAACTCACCCCATTCCTGCCGTTACCGGGGGACCCGGTGGTGCAGGCCCCCGACCCCGACGCCATCGCCGCCGCCGCTGACCTGGCGGTGCTCAGCCTGCCCAATGGCCTGGCCTCACGGCTGGTGCCGCCACTGTTGGAGCGCGGCGTGAAGGTGGTGGACCTCTCGGCGGACTACCGCTACAGCTCCCTGGCGCAATGGAAGGAGGTGTACGCCTCCGAAGCCCGTGAATTCCCCCGCAGCGATGAAGCGCTCTGCGCCGAGGCGGTGTACGGACTGGTGGAGTGGGAGCAGGAGCGCCTCGCCGCCGCCCGCTTGGTGGCCGCCCCCGGTTGCTTCCCCACCGCCAGCCTGCTGGCCCTCACCCCCCTGTTGAAGCAGGGTCTGATTGAAACCGGTGGCATCGTGATCGACGCCAAAACCGGCACCAGCGGCGGCGGCCGGGCCGCCAAGGAGCACCTGCTGTTGGCGGAGGCCTCGGAGGGGGTCGCCCCCTACGGCGTGGTGGGCCATCGCCACACCAGCGAAATCGAGCAGCTCTGCAGCCGCGCCGCGGGTTCCAGCATCCAGCTGCAGTTCACCCCCCACCTGATCCCGATGGTGCGGGGCCTGCTGGCCACGGTGTACGGCCGCATGCGGGATCCCGGCCTCACCGCCGAGGACATCACCACCGTGCTGCGGGCCGCCTACCGGCACGCCCCCTGCGTGGATGTGCTGCCGGTGGGCACCTACCCCTCCACCAAGTGGGTGCGGCAGACCAACCGGGCCCTGCTCTCCGTGCAGGTGGATCCGCGCACAGGCCAGCTGATCGTGCTGAGTGCTATCGACAACATGGTGAAGGGGCAGGCGGGCCAGGGGGTGCAGTGCCTCAACCTGATGGCGGGACTCCCCGCGGAGACCGGCCTGCCGCTGCTGCCCTTCTACCCCTGAGCAGGCCCACAGAGCCCCAGGCGCTGGGCCGCCACCTGCACCGCCAGGGGCAGGATCCGGTGTTCCTGGCGGTGGATGCGTGCCGCAAGGGTCGCGGGGGTGTCCCCCGGGGCCACGGGCACGGCCGCCTGCACCAGCACCGGCCCGCTGTCCACCTCCAGCCGCACCAGGTGGGCGGTGCAGCCGGAGAGGGTGACCCCAGCCTCCAGGGCCTGTTCCACGGCGCGGGCGCCGCGGAAGCTCGGAAGCAGTGAGGGGTGGATGTTGAGCAACCGATCCGGAAAGGCCTGGATCAACTCGGCGGTGACGATCCGCATCCACCCCGCCATCACCACCAGGTCAACCGGCACCGCCTGGAAGGCTTCCGCCAGGGCCCGATCCAGGGCCTCCCGGCTTGGGAAGGCCCGGTGGTCCAGAAGCCGCCAGGGCACCCCCAGCTGTTCCGCCCTGCGCTGGGCCCCGCAGCCGGGGTTGTTCACCACCAACAGCTCCACCCGCCCGTGCAGGGTGGCGTTGGTGCAGGCCTCCACCAGCGCCTGAAAATTGCTGCCTTCCCCGGAGGCCATCACCCCCAGGCGCAGGGGTCTGCCGCCGGCCGCCGGCCCGACTGGTGGCAACGGCCACTGGACGGCCCTTTCGAGCTCGCTAGGGTCTGAAAAAGCGGGCGTCGGGCCATGTCCCATCTCTCCATCCTGCCAACGGTTCTGCGGGACGAAACCCTGTTGGCGTCAGCGCTTGAAGAACTCCAGCTGCCGGTGGTGCGCGGTGGATGCCTGCGGGGCTTCGCCGATGAGCGGGAGCCGGTGGTGCTCCAGACCCAACTGGCCGATGGCCCCTGGATCGGTTGGCGGCGGCAGCCGGACGGCTCCCTCGCCCTGGTGGGCGACCTCCAACGCCTCGGGCGCGCCCATTCCCCCCAGCAGTTGATCGGTCGGATCACCCGCTGCTACGCCACCTTGCTGGCCCTGCGCAATGCCACTCAGCCCTGGGGTGATGCCCGTGTCGAGGCCTCGGTTCAGGTCACGGCCTGAGGCCCGTGGTGGAGGTTCATCTCGACTGCCGTGACCCCCAGCGCCACCTGCTGGGGGTCCGGCTCACCCTGACGCCACGCTCTCCCCAGCAGCGCCTGCAGCTGCCGGCCTGGACCCCGGGGTCCTATCTGATCCGCGATTACGTCCGCCAGCTGGAGGGGTTGGAAGCGTTGCAGGACGGCCGCAGCCTGCCGCTGCGCCGTCTCACGCCCTCCAGCTGGCAGATGAACAGCAACCCCCAGGGCGGACCGATCACGGTGCGTTACCGCGTGATGGCCACCGAGCTGTCGGTGCGCACCTGTCACATGGATCACCAGCACGCCTTCCTGGCCCTGGCGGCGGTGGTGCTGGAGGTGGAGGGGGAGCGCTGGACACCCCACCGGCTGCAGCTGCAGTTACCCGAGGGCTGGGGGGCCTTCGTGCCCTTGCCCGCCGACCCCGCCGGCGGCTGGCGGGCCGCCGATTTCGATCAGCTGGTGGATACCCCTGTGGAGGCTGGCCCCCACCGGGAGCAGCTGTTCTCCGTGGCGGGCATTCCCCACCGCTGGGTCACCTGGGGAGGTGCCCCCGGCGCCGACGCTTGGTTGCTGGAGCGTTTCCCGCAGTTGATCCGGGATGTGGAGCAGGTGTGTCTGCAGTGCTGCCGGCTGATGGGGGTGGAGCGGCCCGCCAGCGACGGCTACCTGTTTGTGCTGCACCTGCTGGACGAGGGCTACGGCGGCCTCGAACACAACGACAGCACGGTGCTCGTGTACGGCCGCCAGCGGCTGGAGCAGCCCCAGGGTTACCGGCGCCTGCTGCAGCTGGTGGCCCATGAATATCTGCACCAGTGGAACGTGCGGCGGTTGCGCCCCGCCCAGCTGAGCCCCATCGACTACCAGCAACCGAGCGTGGTGCCCACGCTCTGGTTTGCCGAGGGGATCACCAGCTATGTGGATCAGCTTCTCCCCCTGGCGGCCGGACTCAGCGATGCCGAAGCGCTGCTGCAGGACCTGGGCGACGACCTCAGCCGCTACCGGTTGACCCCCGGGCGCCAGGTGCAGAGCCTGCGCAGCAGCAGTGAGGAGGCTTGGGTGAAGCTCTATCGCGCCGACGCCTATGCCGCCGACAGCCAGGTGAGCTACTACCTCAAGGGGGCGGTGGTGGCCCTCTGCCTCGACCTGCAGCTGCGGCGTGATGGGGCCTGCCTCCCCCAGGTGCTGCAGGCGTTATGGCTCAGCCATGGCCGCTGGGGCCGTGGCTACAGCGAGACGGATCTGCTCACCGCCTTCAGCGCCCACAGCCCTGCCCTGGCACATCTGCTGCCGTTGTGGCTCCAGGGACTCGACGATCCGGATCTGGATAGCTACCTGTGCGATGTGGGCCTGAGGCTGGAGGTGGAGATGGCGACGGCGGCCTTTGCGGGCCTGACCCTCTCGGGGGCGGAGGGTTCCCTCGTGGCCCAGCGGGTGTGGCGCTGCGGCCCCGCCGAAACCGCCGGGGTGATGGTGGGGGATGAAATCCTCGCCCTCGACGGCCAGCGGCTGCGTCAGCTGGCCCAGTGGCCCCAGGCCCTACGCAGCGGGGTGCCCCAGGAGCTGTTGATCAGCCGTCGCTCGCAGTTGCAAACCCTGGTGTTGCATTGCGAACCCCCAGCGGTGGAGCGCTACCGCCTGGTGTCCATGGATGGGGTCACAGCCCAGCAGGCCGCCACCCGGGAGCGCTGGTTGCACTTGGCCCCGGAGCCGCTGTGTTGAACCCCCTCACCAGCCAGCGCCGTCAACGGGCCCTCGGGCTGGCCCTGGGGGGGCTGGCGGCCAGCGGCGCCCTGTTGGGGGCCGCCCTGGTGCTGCAGAACCTCCGGGATCAGGGGCCGCTGCTTCTGCCATCACCGCACCAACGGGCCCCGGAACCACCGGCCCAGGCCGCCTGGGTGAGCCCCCTGAAGCGCCAATGCCACAGTGCTGATTCGGCCCTGCGCCAACGGCTGTTGGCCCTGCAGCGCGGTCTGCCCCAGCGGACGCAGCGGCTGCGCATCGACCCGAGCAATTACGCCGACCGCCAAACCCGGGATGCCTACGGCACCCGCCTCGACACCACCCCCTCCCTGGTGGTGCTGCATGAAACCGTCTACGGATTGGGCTCGGCCATCAACACCTTCACCACCCACCACCCCAACGACAGTGACCAGGTGAGCTATCACCTGCTGCTCGGCGAACACGGCCGTGTGGTGGAGACCCTGGATTCCTCCAAGCGTGCCTACGGAGCCGGCTACTCCGCTTTCCAGGGGCGATGGGTGATCACCAACCCGTCCATGGCGGGCTCGGTCAACAACTTCGCGCTGCACCTCAGCCTGGAGACACCCCTGGATGGGGAGGACAACGACGCGGGCCATAGCGGTTACAGCACCATTCAGTACGACCACCTGGCCCTGGTGCTGGCGGAGTGGATGCGGCGCTACCGGATTCCCTTTGACGCCATCACCACGCACCGTCACGTGGATCTGGGACTGGAGCGGGCCGATCCCCGCAGCTTCGATTGGTCGGCCCTGCAGCGGCGGCTGGCGGCCCTGGGGGCCCTCTGCTGATTCAGATCAGCGGCGAGACAGGCTTCTTGCGCTGGCTGAACACCAGACCGTGCAGCTCGGGATCCTGCATGTAGCGGAGGATCCTGGCGGGGTAGTCCAGCTTGCCGTTGTGCAGATAGGCCAGGGTGGCCACGGTTTTGGCGTGGGGACGCTGGCGGCTCACATCGTGGGTGGCGTTGGGGTGCTGATCCAACAGCCGCAGCAGCCGTGACAACTTGCCCGCCAGCAGCGCCACGTTGCGCTCGGGGTCGAGCAGTTGCTCCCGGGCCGCCGCCACCTCCTCGTCGCTGGGGTGTTCCGGCACCAGGCCCTGCTTCACCATCTCACTCACCCCCAGTTGCGCTGGCCCCAGGGTGCTGAACAGGCCGGAATGGGCGGCGATGGGCAACCCCTCCCCGGGCTTGGCGTGCTGGATCTCATCAAACAGGATCGCCGTGAGCAGCATCGGGTTGATGCCGCTGCGGCGACTCACCTGCTGAATCACCGGCTGCAGATCCTGCAACTGTGTGAGGGCGTGGTTGCGAACGGGGGTGAGTTGATCCACCCCGTGGGTGAACAGCTGGGCCAGCCGGGGCTGGGGCCCATGCACCCCGAATCGGCGTTGGAGGTCCCGCAATTCCTCGGGACTGAAGGTGGTGGGATCCAGACGATCCGCCGCCGGCAGCAAGCTGCGCAGGGGGGCCAGGCTCGGGGTGCTCCACTCACTCAGACCCAACGCCAGCAAAAGCCCGGCGGTGAGCACACGCTTAAGGCCGCGGGGAGCTACAACGGCGCGACCGGACGCCGATCCCAAGCCCCACCCCAGGCGGGGGAGGCTCCAAGCGGTCAACCAGCGGGTCAGGGAAGCCAGTGGACAGTTTGATTCTGAAGTCTTAACCAAAGCTTACGGCGCCCTCCTGGGTTTGCCCAGGGGGGCGCTGGATGTGTGGCGGTCCACACAGTCGCGCCTCGGACTTGCCTTTTTGGGCCGTTGGCCCCGAACAGGGGTATCCCCAACAGCCGTTCACCGATAGCGTCGCCAGGCCGCTTCTGCGCATCGGCCCATGAGTCCCCTCTCCCCTGCTCCCGGCTTGGATCCCCAAAGCCAGTGGCAGCGGTTCTGCCACCTGCTCTGGCACGACGCGGGGTTGGGCTTCTGGCTGGATGTCAGCCGCATGGGCCTGGATGCCCCCCAGCTGGAGGCCATGGCCCCCCGCTTTGATCAGGCTTTCGCCGCCATGGCCGCCCTCGAGGCGGGGGCCATCGCCAACCCGGATGAGCAACGCCAGGTGGGGCACTACTGGCTGCGCACCCCTGAGCTGGCACCGGATCCCGCCAGCGCTGACCACATCCGCCGGGAGGTGGATCGCATCGAACGCTTCGGCCGCGATGTGCTCTCCGGGGCCATCGCGGCGGCACCCAACCAGCCGTTCACCGACGTGCTGTGGATCGGCATCGGCGGATCCGGCCTTGGGCCCCTGCTGATGATTCGGGCGCTGCAGGACCCCGGCTCCGGACTGCCCTTCCACTTTTTCGACAACGTCGATCCCGACGGCATGCGCCGCACCCTCGCCTCCCTGGGGGATCGTCTGCGCACCACCCTGGTGGTGGTGGTGAGCAAATCGGGGGGCACCCCAGAACCCCACATCGGCATGCTTCAGGCCCGCCGTGCCGTGGAGGCCGCTGGGGGCCGCTGGATGCAACAGGCGGTGGCCGTCACCATGCTCGGCAGCCGCCTGGATCAGGAGGCGGAACAGGGGGATTGGCTGGCCCGCTTCGACATGCCCGATTGGGTGGGGGGCCGCACCAGCGTCACCAGCGCCGTGGGCCTGCTGCCCGGAGTGCTGATCGGCAGTGACATCCGCGCCTTCCTGGCCGGTGCCGCCGCCATGGATGCCGCCACCCGCCATCCCACCCTGCGCCACAACCCCGCCGCCCTGCTGGCGGCCGCCTGGTATCAGGCTGGGGGGGGACGGGGCCAACGGGACATGGTGGTGCTGCCCTACCGCGACCGGCTTGAGGTGTTTAGCCGCTACCTGCAGCAGCTGGTGATGGAGAGCCTCGGCAAGAAACTCGACCGCAACGGCACCGTGGTGCACCAGGGCCTGGCGGTGTACGGCAACAAGGGCTCCACCGATCAGCACGCCTACGTGCAGCAGCTGCGCGACGGCGTCGACAACTTCTTTGTGACTTTCATCGAGGTGCTCGAGGACCCCGGCGACATCCCCCCGCTCGAGGGGGAGAACCCCGGTGATTTTCTGGATGGGTTCCTGCAGGGCACCCGCTCGGCCCTCACCGAGGAAGGGCGGCTCAACCTGAGCATCACCCTGCAGCGCCTCGATGCCGCCAGCCTGGGGGCCCTGATCGCCCTGTTCGAGCGGGCCGTTGGGCTCTACGGCGAGTTGGTCAATGTGAATGCCTATCACCAACCGGGGGTGGAGGCCGGCAAGAAGGCGGCCGCAGCCCTGCTGGATCTTCAGGCCCGCCTGGAGCAGGCCATAGCGGACCAGCGGGAACACACCCTGGCGGACCTCCAGGCCCGCATGGGGCTGGATTCACCGGAGCCGCTGTACTGGATCCTGCGCCACCTCTGCGCCAACCGCCGCCATATCGATGCCCGCGGGGACTGGGGTCAACCCGAGTCCCTGGTGTTCATCCACGACTGAGGCGCTCAGGGCACCAGGTTCACCAGTTTTCCGGGCACCACGATCACCCGGCTGGGGGCCTTGCCCTCCAACCATTTGATCGCAATGTCGCTACCCAGGGCCAGCTGCTCCAGGGTGGCCTTGTCGGCATCGGCAGGCACCTCCAGGCTGCCGCGCACCTTGCCCTTGATCTGAATCACCAGGGGAACCGTGTCGCGCACCAGGGCGGTGGCATCCGCCACGGGCCAAGCCTGGCGATGCACGCTGTTGCTGGCGAGGCTGTCGCTGGCGGAGCGGCCCCCCAGCTTCAGCCAGAGTTCCTCCGCCAGGTGCGGGGCGAAGGGGGCCAGCAGGATCACCAAGCTGCGCAGCGCCTCGTTGATCAACACGGGCTGGCTGTCCGCCAGCAATGGGGCCATGGCATTGCTGAGCTTCATCAGCTCCGACACGGCGGTGTTGAACTGGTAATCGCCGCTCAGGTCATCGCTGATGGCCGTGATGGCGGTGTGCACCGCTCGCCGCAGGGCCCGATCCGCCTCCCCGAGACCGCCCTGGGCCTGGGCCTGCGCCAGGGCCCGCTGCACGTCTGGTTCTGTCCCGGCGTTGTCCGCCAGGGAACAACCCCGCTCCAGGGCCGAATCCACCAGCCGCCAGAGGCGCTGCAGAAAGCGGAATTGCCCTTCCACATCGGCGTCATCCCACTCCAGATCCTTTTCGGGAGGGGCCTTGAACAGGATGAACATGCGGGCGGTGTCGGCCCCGTAGCGGTCAATCACCACGGCGGGATCCACGCCGTTGTACTTCGACTTCGACATCTTCTCGTAGAAGGTGTCGAGCGGTTCCCCGGTGAGCGGATCGCGGGGATCGGCGCTGTCCGCCACCTCCGACGGCGGGATGTATTTGCCGGTGCTGGGGTTCTTGTAGGTGACCCCCTGCACCATGCCCTGGGTGAGCAGCTTGGTGAACGGCTCCCCTGCGCTCAGCAGCTGGCGATCCCGCAACACCTTGGTGAAGAAACGGGAATAGAGCAGGTGCAGGATGGCGTGTTCGATGCCCCCCACGTATTGATCCACCGGCAGCCAGGCATCCACCGCTTCGCGGCTGAAGGGGAGCTGGGTGTTCTTGGGGTCGCTGTAGCGCAGGAAATACCAGCTGGAGCACATGAAGGTGTCCATGGTGTCCGTCTCCCGCCGGGCCGGCTGGCCGCAGCAGGGGCAGTCCACCGCCACCCAGCTCTCCAGCTGGGCCAGGGGTGAAGCCCCCTTACCGGTGAAGGCCACGTCCCGCGGAAGCTCCACGGGCAATTGGTCCACGGGCACGGGCACGGCGCCGCAGCTGTCGCAGTGGATCACCGGGATCGGGCAGCCCCAGTAACGCTGGCGCGAGATCAGCCAGTCGCGCAGGCGAAACTGGACACGCTGCCGGCCCCAGCCCTCGGCGGCGGCCGCTTCGGTGATGGCTGTTTTGGCCTCACCACTGCGCAGGCCGTCAAAGCGGCCGGAATGGATCAGCACACCGGCCTCGGTCCAGGGGCCCCCTTCAAAAGCGTGTTCATCGCTGCCCTGCGGAATGATCACCTGCTGCACCGGTAGCTCGTATTGCCGGGCAAACAGGAAATCGCGCTGGTCGTGGGCGGGCACACCCATCACCGCGCCGGTGCCGTAGTCCGCCAGCACGTAATCGGCGATCCAGAGGGGGATCAGGGCCCCGTTGGCCGGGTTGCGCACCTGGGCGCCGATGGGCACACCCCGCTTGGGTTTGTCTTCGGCGGTGCGGTCCTGTTCGCTCTGCCGAGAGACCAGATCACAGAAGGCCTCCACCGCCAGCCGCTGGTCGCCGCTGGTGAGGGAGGGCACCAGGGCGTGTTCCGGGGCCAGCACCACATAGGTGGCGCCAAACAGGGTGTCGGGGCGTGTGGTGAACACGGTGATCTGCTCGCCGCTGGGGACGCCATCGGCATCCACCACCGCGAACTCAAGCTCCGCACCGGTGCTGCGGCCGATCCAGTTGGCCTGCATGGTGCGAACCCGTTCGGGCCAACCCTCGAGGCCATCGAGGTCATCCAGCAGCTGCTGGGCGTAGTCGGTGATCTTGAGGAACCACTGGCGCAGCTTGCGCTTCTCCACCAGGGCCCCGGAGCGCCAGGAGCGGCCTTCGCCATCCACCTGCTCGTTGGCCAGCACCGTTTGATCGATGGGGTCCCAGTTGACCGTGGCCTCCTTGCGGTAGGCCAGACCCGCCTCCAGGAACTGCAGGAACAGCCACTGGGTCCAGCGGTAGTAGTCGCTATGGCAGGTGGCGAATTCACGGTCCCAGTCGATCGAGAGCCCCAGCTGGTCCAGCTGGTGGCGCATGGAGGCGATGTTCTGGTCGGTCCAGGCGCCGGGATCGACGCCCCGCTCGATGGCGGCGTTCTCAGCGGGGAGACCAAAGGCATCCCAGCCCATGGGATGCAGCACCTTGCGGCCCCGGAGCCGTTGCACCCTCGCCACCACATCGGTGATCACGTAGTTGCGCACATGGCCCATGTGCAGGTTTCCGGAGGGGTACGGAAACATCGAGAGGGCGTAGAAACCCTGCTCCCCCGCCTCCAGCGCGGGGGTGGCATGCAGGCCGTTGTCCTGCCAGGCCCGTTGCCAGTTCGCTTCAATTGCCTGGGGTTGGTAGCGGCTGGAGTCGCTCACGGCTGGCAGGGGTGCGTGCCGCTGATGCTCCCACAGCCTCAGGTCTGAGCCTGGATCAGGGCGATGGCCCTGCGGTTCACCAGCACCGGCTCCTCGCCGGCCTCGCCCTGCAGCGCCAGGAACTCGCCATCCACCCAGGCCGCAACACCCTGCACTTGGCCACCACCGGCCAGTTCGATGCGCAGGGGAGTGCGCCGTCGAATCCACTGCTGCAGGCAGCGGATACCGGGCTGGGAGGGGTCAAACCCGGCGGGGTGGCGCTCCGAGCTGCTCCCCATAGGATCGACCTCACCCACAAGCCCCTCCGCAGGCTGCCGCGCGTGTCCGAGTTCAGCAACCTGTCCTTCAGCAAATACCAGGGTCTGGGCAACGATTTCCTGCTGCTGGATGGCCGGGCCACCCCGAACCCTGAACGGGCCTTTGCCCTCACCCCTGAACGGGTGGTCCAGCTCTGTGATCGCCGCTTCGGCGTGGGGGGCGATGGGGTGATCCTGGCCCTGCCCCCCAACGCCGGCGGTGAGTTGCGCATGCGCATCTTCAATGCCGACGGCACCGAGCCGGAGATGTGCGGCAACGGCATCCGCTGCCTGGCGCGCTTCCTAGCGGATGTGGATGGGGATGGCCCGGGCCGCACCTGGGCGATTGACACCCTGGCGGGCCGGATCGTGCCAGAACTGCTGGCGGACGGCAGCGTGCGGGTGGACATGGGGGCCCCCTTCCTGGAGCCCCAGCAGGTGCCCACCAGCCTGGAGGTGGGGGACGCGGGCGTGCCCCAGGGCGAGCTGGTGGTGGATGGCGAGCGGTTTGCGGTGGCGGCCGCCGGCATGGGCAACCCCCATGTGGTGATCCCGGTGACCGCCGTGGAGGAAATCGATCTGGAGCGCTTTGGCCCTTTGCTGGAGCACCACCCCGCCTTCCCAGCGCGCACCAATGTGCATTTCGTGCAGGTGATCAACCCGGAGCATCTGCAGATGCGGGTGTGGGAGCGGGGGGCCGGCCCAACCCTTGCCTGTGGCACGGGGGCCTGCGCCACCCTGGTGGCCATGCACAGCCTGGGCCTGTGTGAGCGCCGCGCCCGCCTGGACCTGCCCGGTGGCCCCCTGTTGATCCACTGGGATGCCGCCAGCGGTCGGGTGTTCATGGATGGCCCGGCGGAGCACGTGTTCGATGGGGTGGTCCCCGACCCTGCGGCGGTGGCGGCCGCACGCCAGCAGGCTGCCGAATCCGGGGCACCCGCCATCCCCCCTGCGGCCGCCAACCCCCAGGCCCCGGAGTCTGCGGCTGCTGATGCGGAGGCCATTGATTGCGCCACCGTCTGCACCCAGGGCTGCATCCGGCCGGACCGTTGCCCCAGCGCCGAGGCCCGCGCCCGCGTCGAGGCCCTGCTCAACGGCACCTCCTTGGACGATTTGGTGACCCTTGCCACCAACACCCTGGAGTCACGCACCCGGGCCCGGGCGGAACGCCAGCCTGATTTCAACCTCTGAGGGCCCAGGCCCAGGCAACCGCCATGGGGCACGACCTCCACCACTACCTGGATTGCTCCGCCACAACGCCCCCCGCTGAGGCGGTGCTGGCGGCCATGCAGCGCTGCCGGGCTGAGGCGTGGGCGAACCCCTCCAGCCTGCACGGCTTTGGCCTGCGGGCCGCCGAGCAGCTGGAACGCCAGCGGCAGCGGTTGGCCGGGCTGCTGGGATGCCAGGCGGGGCGGGTGCTGTTCACCTCAGGGGGCACTGAATCGATCCACTTGGCGCTGCTGGGGAGCTGCAGGGGCCAGACGCCAGGTGCCCGTGTTGTGCTCTCCAGCGTCGAGCACCCCGCCAGCCTTGCGGCGGCGGACCAGCTGCGCCGCTGGGGCATGGTGGTGGACCTGCTGCCGGTGGATCGTCAGGGACGGCTGGATCTGGAGCGCCTGCAAGCCCTGTTGGCTCCCCCCACGGCCCTGGTGTCGGTGATCTGGGGACAGAGCGAAGTGGGCTCCGTGCAACCCCTGGAACGCATCGGGGCCCTCTGTCGCGCCGCCGGGATCCCCTTGCACGTGGATGGGGTGCAGATGCTGGGGCACCGCCCGATCAGCTTTGATGCCCTGCCGGTGGATCTGATGAGCCTGACGGCCCACAAGATCCAGGGACCAAAGGGGATCGGAGCCCTGCTGGTGCGCGACGGCCACAGCCTGGAGCCGCTGCAGGGGGGAGGGGGCCAGGAGGGGGGACTGCGGGCCGGCACCGAGCCTGTGGAGCTGGTGACGGGCTTCGTGGAGGCGGTGGAGCTGCGCCAGCGGCGCCTGCTGGACCACGGCGGTGTCGATCCCAGCTCGCACCTCCGTGATGCCCTGCTGCAGCGGCTGCTGCTGCATCCCGGCCTCGAACTCACCGGCGTGGATCCGCGCCAGGGTCAGGCGCACCAACGCCTGCCCCACCACCTCAGCCTGCTGGCCCGCAGCCCCCAGGGTCAGCCCATTGCCGGTCGTCAGCTGGTGCAGCAGCTCTGGCGGCAGGGATTCGCCGCCAGCAGCGGTTCCGCCTGCAGCAGTGGCCGCCAGACCCCGAGCCCGGTGCTGCTGGCGATGGGATACGGGGCCGAGGAAGCCCAGGCTGGGATGCGCATCAGCCTCGGGCCCTGGCATGGGGAGAGCCTGCTGGAGGAGCTGCCGGCGGCGATGGCCCGGGCCCTGCAACCCTTCGGCTTCTAGGGTCACGCCAGCTTCAGGGCCCCGATGCTCCCCGCCGATCTCCGCACCGCTGAAGCGGAGCTGCTCACCGCCGTGGCGGCGGCGCTGGCCAAGGGGGGACGCCAACGCTGGACCGCGGAGTTGCGCTTCGAGGGGCTGCGGATCCTGCCGGTGGCCCTGCGTTTGTCGGCGGCTCTGCTGCCCCGGTTCAGCGACCTCCGTCTGGTGTGCCCCGACGCCGGTGCCACGGCCCTGGCCAAACGGGATGCGCCGGATCTGGCCCCCGCCATCACCAGCCTGGGGGACGTGCAACGCCTGCAGCAGGCCGATGGTGGCAGTGATGGCGTGCTGCTGATCGTGGCCCCGACCCCGGCGGACTACGACGATGTGGAGCGAACCTGCGGTCAGCACCGTGGGCCGGTGGTGCTGCTCAACGGACGCCTGGAGGATGCCGCCGTGGGCATCGGCACCGTGGCCCGAGAGCGCCGCAAGGGCTTCCTCGGCGATTGGCACTCGGCCTATGCCCTGATCCCCACCGCCGATGGGGCGTTGCGCCATGCCTACCCCGAGGACTGGTGCTTTTACCGCCGTGATCCCGACGGCTACCGCAGCCTCTGCCGTTTCGACAGCAAACCCGACACCGAACAGCTCCTGCTGGCCCTGGAGCAGGCGGCCAAGGGCTGAGCCGCGGCTTGTTTGCACCGTCCAGGCTCCGTACACTCCGGGCTCTGCTGAGTCCCCATGGCTGAAGGTTCCCGCCGCTGGTCACCCTTGGATCTGGGGGCCGGGGCAGCCGTGCTGCTGGCGGCGGCCGGGGTGCTCTGGAGCCCCAAGCTGAGCGGCGCCGTGGCCCGCGCCACCGGCAAGCTGCAACCGGTCACGGTGATGGTGGATGTGCGCGGGGTGCCGGTGGCCGATCCCGACGAGGTCTTGAAGGCTGCCCGCAGCAGCGGCTCCGTGAACATCGTGATCCGCAACCAGCCCCACGGCGCCGTGGCGGTGAAGCAGGTGATCCCGCTGCAGCGCAAGCTTTCCGCCGTGTTCGCCGATGGGCGCGTCGTCAGTGCCCCCGACCCCAACCAGGAGCAGTTCGCCACCATCGACGCCCGTTTCGTGCTCCAGGGCGAGGGCCGCAAGGGGGCCGATGGCGTGGTCTTCGGCAACCAGAACCTCAAAATCGGCGCCCCGATTGAGTTGGAGGGCAGCAATTTCCGGGTGATCGGCTCCGTCACCGGCCTGCGCCTCGGGGCCTCCTGAGGTGAGGGTGACGCCGGCCCTCCTGTTCACCCTGCTGCTGAGCGGCGTTCCCACCCTCGCGGTGGCCGCAACACCGATCCCTCAGATTGCGGCCAGCTCCCTGCCGGCTGCGCCCCCACCGGTGGGTCTGCCGTTGTTGCAGAGCCAGGTGAGTTGTCCGGCCCTGCAACAGCGCCTACGGGCGGCCCTCGGCGGTGAGCAGCAGGTCTGGAGCGTCACCGTCGCCGATGGAGCCGGTCGCCTGTTGGCGGATGTGAACGGCACCCGGCCGCGGGTGCCGGCCTCCAACCAGAAGCTGATCAGCACCGCCATTGCCCTGGATCGCCTGGGCCCCGATTACCGCCTCGGCACGCGCCTGTGGCGCCAGCCCGATGGCAGCCTGCGCATCACCGGGGAGGGGGATCCCGATCTGGACCTGGCCCAATTACGCCGCTTCGCCAAGCTGGCCCTCGGCTCCGGCAACGGCCGCATCCTGCTGGTGGAAGAACCCCAACAGCGCTGGTGGCCCCAGGGCTGGGAGTGGGCCGACCGCTATGAGGCCTATGGGGCGCCGATCACACGCCTGGCCCTCACCAGCAATGCGCTGGACATGGCGGTGCCCAATCCCCCCAGCCGCCTGCAGCGGCTGCTCAGCCAGGAGATCAAACGCCAGGGGGGCAGCGCCGCCATCACGTTGGTGTCCGCCGCAGGCGCCGCCGGCGATGGGGCCGAACTGCTGCATGAGGAGCGCTCCATCGGCATGCATGGCCTGTTGAGCCTGGCCAACACCGACAGCCACAACTTCACCTCCGAGGTGCTGCTGCGCCAGGGCACGGGCAGCTGGGATCTCCCCCAGGCCCGTCAGCGGGCGATGCTGTGGCTCTCCGCCCAGGGGCTGCCCATGGCGGGTGTGAACGTGGTGGATGGCAGTGGCCTCGACCGCGGCAATCGGGTCACCAGCCGCCTGCTGGCGGCCCTGCTGTTGCGCATGGCCCAGCACCCCTACGCCCACCAGTACACCGCCTCCATGGCCATCGCCGGCCAGCGCGGCACCCTGCGCAGCCTCTGGCGCGGCACCGAGCTGGAGGGTCACTTCCGCGGTAAGACCGGCACCATCCGGGGCGTGCGCTCCATCAGCGGCGTCGTGGACACGCCGGAGGGCACCCGCTACGTCAGCCTCGTGTCCAACGGGGCAGGTTCCCCGAACAGCACCATCGGCGCCGTGTTGCGGGACGTCCAGCAGCCGGGCCTCTGCCCGCCTTAGGCCTCAGACCTGGCCCTAACCCTGGCCCGCCGCCCGCCGCAGCCGTTCGGCGGCCCGGCGGGCCCTGCTGATGGAGACGGCCTGCTCCTGGGGGCGGCCCTGGGGTGCCGCGGCGGCGTTGTCCACCGCCTGCAGACGCACCAGTTCACGGCGCCCCGCCACCACCACCTGCCCCATCTCCCGCAGGCGCCCCTCCAGTTCACCGAGCACCTGTTCGGCGTAACGGTTGGCGCCCTCCTGGACACCGGCAGCCTCCGAGCGGGTGCGGGCGATCAGGGCCTCGCACTGTTGCTGCGTCTGTTGGCGGAACTGCAGGGCATCGGCCTGAACCCGCTCGGCTTCGGCCTGGCTGCTCTGCTGCAGGCGCAGGGCCTCTTGGCGGATCTTGTCCAGTTCCATCAGGCTCTGCTGACGGGATTGCTCATGCTGTTCGGTGAGCTGCCGCTTCAGCTCGATGGACTCCTGGTCCAGCTGTTGGCGCCGCTGCAGGGCCTCCTGTTCCAGCTGCTGGCGGTGCTGGGCGAACTGCTGCTCCAGCTGGGCCAGCCGGGCCTGATGCTCCTGTTCGGCCCGGGCCACCTGCTGGCGGGCCTGGCCGATCATCTGCTCGCACTGCTGACGGGCCTGGTCCCGCAGTTCGGCCACCTGTCGCTCCGCTTCCTGGCGCACCGCCTGGGCGTTGATCAGCTGTTCCCGCTGCTGCCGCGCCTGCTGCAGGATCTCGTCAGCCTGCTGGCGGGCCGTGCCGATGAAGTCTTCCTTCTGACGCACCAGGGCCTCCGCCTGGCTGAGCTGGCCGGGGAGGGCCTCGCGCACCGCATCCATCAGTTCGATGGCGTCCTGCTCATTCACGAGGCGGCCGCCGCTGAAGGGCACCCGGGTGCCGTCCAGCACGATCTCCTCGAGCTGGTCGAGCTGATCCAGCACGGAACTCACCGGGGAGCTGAGCGGAGCCTCGGACATCACGGTGCTGCGGGGGATGACTGATTAAAGAGCCTGGCCAGATCCTCCGCCACTCCTGTGGGCACCATGTGATCAACGGCCCCCCCGAAGCGGGCCACCTCCCTCACCACGGAGCTGCTCAGGAAGCTGTGGGCCGTGGCCGTGGCCAGGAACAGCGTTTCCAACCGGGGGGCCAGACTCTTGTTGGTGTGGGCGATCTGCAGCTCGTATTCGAAATCGCTGAGGGCCCGCAGACCGCGCAGGATCACCCCGGCCCCGCAGCGCTGGGCGAAATCCACCGTGAGGCCATCGAAGGCGGCCACCTCCACCGAGGGCAGATGGGCCGTGGCGAGCTGGATCTGTCGCAGCCGTTGCTCCACGCTGAAGCAGGGGTTCTTGCTGGGGTTGCGCAGCACCGCCACCACCAGTCCGTCAAACAGCAGGGCACCGCGCTCGATCAGGTCGAGGTGCCCCAGGGTGAGCGGGTCGAAGCTGCCGGGGTACAGGGCGCGCATGGCCCGATCCTATGGAGCGTGTCCGCCCCTGGCGGATGGTTTCTAGAGTCCGACCAGCAGTTCCACACCGATGGCCACCACCCCCAGCCTGAATGCCGAGGCCAAGAAGGTTCTCCTCCGCAAGATCCCCCATGGGGTGTTCATCTGCGGGGTGGCCGAGGGGGATGAAGTGAATGGCTTCACCGCCAGCTGGGTCACCCAGGGGTCATTTGAGCCGCCCCTGGTGGTGATGGCGGTGCGGGCCGACAGCACCAGCAACGGCATGATCCAGCGCAGCGGCCGCTTCTCGCTGAACGTCCTGTCCGCCGATCAGAAGGACCTGGCGGCGGTGTTCTTCAAACCCCAGAAGGGGGTCGGGGGGCGCTTCGATGCCGCCCCCTTCCAATTGGGCGACCTGGGGCTGCCGATCCTGCAGGACGCCCTCGGGGCCGTGGAGTGCGAGCTGGTCGGCCAGGTGGCCCACGGCGACCACACCGTGTTCGTGGGTGAGGTGAAGAGCGCCACCCTGCACCGGGATGGACCCGCCCTCGAGCTCGGCAGCACGGGCTGGCAGTACGGCGGTTGATCCCCCTCCTCCAGGAACCGGCGCGACTCAAGGCGCGGCTCAAGGAGGTGCCCGCGGAGCCGGGCTGCTATCTGCTGCGCGATGGGGAGGACCGCATCCTCTACATCGGCAAAGCCAAGGTGCTGCGCAATCGCGTGCGCAGCTACTTCCAAGCGGGCAGCGGCCACGGCCACAGCCCCCGCATCGCCCTGATGGTGCGGCAGGTGTGCGAGATCGAATTCATCGTCACCGACAGCGAGGCGGAAGCCCTGGCCCTCGAGGCCAACCTGATCAAGAACCACCAGCCGCATTTCAATGTGCTGCTGAAGGACGACAAGAAATACCCCTATCTCTGCATCACCTGGAGCGAGGCCTACCCCCGCATCTTCATCACCCGGCGGCGCCGGTTCCGCTCCCCCCTGGATCGTTTTTACGGCCCCTATGTGGATGTGGGCCTGCTGCGGCGCACCCTGGCCCTGGTGAAACGGGTGTTCCCCCTGCGGCAGCGTCCCCAACCCCTGTACCGGGATCGCACCTGCCTCAATTTCGACATCGGCCGCTGCCCGGGGGTGTGTCAGCAGAAGATCAGTTCCGAGGACTACCACCGCACCCTGCGCCAGGTGGCGATGGTGTTCCAGGGGCGCAATGAGGAACTGCTGGAGCTGCTGGACCAGCAGATGCAGCGCTACGCCGAACGGCTGGATTTCGAAAGTGCAGCCCGTGTGCGCGACCAGTTGCAGGGCATCGGCACCCTCACCGCCGACCAAAAAATGAGCATCGGCGACAGCTCCGTGAGCCGTGACGTGATCGCCCTGGCGGCGGACCAACGGGTGGCGGCGGTGCAGCTGTTCCAGATGCGCGCCGGCAAGTTGGTGGGCCGGTTGGGCTTCACCGCCGAGGCCCTGGCGGAGCCGGGCCGCATCCTGCAAACGGTGATCGAGGAGCACTACTCCCAGGTGGAGGGGGTGGAGATTCCCCCCGAACTGCTGCTGCAGCACGCGTTGCCCCAACAGGAACTGCTGCAGGACTGGCTCAGCGAGTTACGGGGCCGGCGGGTGCGCCTCGCCGTACCCCAGCGCCAGCAGAAGGCGGATCTGATCGACCTGGTGGAGCGCAACGCCCAGTACGAACTGCAGCGGGCCCAGCGGGCCAGTGAGCAGAACCTGCTGGCCACGGAGGACCTGGCCCAGCTATTGGATCTCCCCACCCCACCCCGACGGATCGAGGGCTACGACATCAGCCACATCCAGGGGAGCGATGCGGTGGCCTCCCAGGTGGTGTTCGTCGACGGGCTGCCCGCCAAGCAGCACTACCGCAACTACAAGATCCGCAGTGCCTCGGTGCGGGCCGGCCATTCCGACGACTTCATGAGCATGGCGGAGGTGATCCGTCGGCGCTTTCGCCGCTGGGCCCAGGCCAAGGCGGAGGGGGCTGACCTGCGGGATCTGCGGCGCGCAGCCGCCAGCACCCTGCACACCGGCGGGCTCAACGACTGGCCCGATGTGGTGATGATCGACGGCGGCAAGGGCCAGCTCTCAGCGGTGATGGAAGCGTTGCGGGAACTGGACCTCGACCAAGAGCTGGTGGTGTGCTCCCTGGCCAAGCAACGGGAGGAGGTGTTTCTGCCCGGCGCCTCCACCCCCCTGGAGAGCGAGGCCGACCAGCTGGGGGTTCAGCTGTTGCGGCGGTTGCGGGATGAGGCGCATCGCTTTGCGGTGAGCTTCCACCGGCAGCAGCGCGGCGAACGCATGACCCGTTCGCGCCTCTCCGACATTCCCGGCCTGGGCCCCAAGCGAATCCGTGAGTTGCTGGCCCATTTCCGCTCCGTGGATGCCATCCAATTGGCGAGCCTGGAGGCCCTGCAGGCCGCGCCGGGGCTGGGGCCGGGCCTGGCGCAGCAGGTGTGGAGCCATTTCCATCCCCCGGCCGATGATCCGTTGCCCGAAGATGGACAGGACCTCGGCGATCCCACCCCGCTGCGGATCGCCGGTTGATGACGCGTCCCGCCACCGCTGTTCGACGGGCCCTGGCCCAGCTGTGCGGATTGCTGCTGCTGGCGGCGGCTGTGCTGCTCCACCCCACGGGCCTCGGGGCCGCCCCGGGCCTCTGCATCGGCCCCGTCTGCGGCGATGAGATCACCCGCAGTGCCAAGCACCATTGGCAACTGCGGCTGCGGTTGAGCGACCAGCGGGGCCAATGGGAGCGCGTCACCATCGATTGCCGCCACGCCGAACTCAGCCCCGCCTTCGGCCCCGTGGAGCGGGGTCATGCCCGGGCCGTGGCCCTCAAGGCCTGCCGTCTGGCGGGGGAAGCACCGGCATGAGCCTCGGCGTGTGGGTGCTGGGGGATCAGCTGTCCGCCACCCAGGCGGCCCTGGCGAGTACCAGCCCCGCGCACGCGCGGGTGCTGCTGGTGGAGAGCAGTTCGGTGCTGGCCCATCGGGCCTACCACCGTCAAAAGCTGGTGCTGGTGTGGAGCGCCATGCGGCATTTCGCTGAGGAGCTGCGGGCTGCGGGCTGGCGCGTCGATTACTGCATCGGCGAGGGTTTCGGCGACAGTCTGCGGGCCTGGATCCAGGACCACGGCATCACCGAGCTGCGGCTGATGCAGCCGGCGGAACGGGGCTTCCAGAGCTCCATCGAAGCCCTCAACCTGCCGGTGTCGGTGCGCTGGCTCGACAGCAACGCCTTCCTGTGGAGCCGTGCTGCGTTCGCCGCCTGGGCGGCCCCCTACCGGCAACTGCGCCTGGAGCTGTTCTACCGGGAGGGTCGGCGCCGCTTCGGCGTGTTGATGGAGGGGGAAGGAGCCACGGCGCAACCCCTGGGTGGCCAATGGAATTTCGACCATGACAACCGCCGCCCCCCCACCAAGGGGCTACGGGGGCCCGAACCGCTGTGGTTCGAACCGGATGCCATCACACGGGCGGTGATCGAGCGGGTGCAGGCCCTCGACCAGCAGCGCCAGGGGGAGGGGAAACATGCTTTGCCGGGGCAGCTGGATCACTTCCGCTGGGGGGTGACACGGCAGCAGGCGCTGCAGGTGTTGGATCGCTTCATCGACACCCGACTGGCCGGTTTCGGCCCCTACCAGGACGCCATGGTGGCTGGTGAGCCAACCCTCTGGCACGCGCTGCTCTCCCCCTATCTCAACCTCGGTCTGCTCCATCCCCTGGAGGTGATCCGACGCCTGGAGCGGGAAGGGCTGCATCGGGCGGTGCCGCTGGCGGGCCTCGAGGGGGTGATCCGCCAGATCCTCGGTTGGCGTGAATACACCCATGGGCTCTACCACTGGTTTGGCGCCGATTACGGCGCCAGCAACCACCTGGAGGCCCAGACCCCACTGCCGGCCTGGTTGGAGCACGGGCACAGCGGCATGGCCTGCATGGATACGGTGCTGCAGGAGCTGGCCGAGAGCGGTTACGCCCATCACATCCAGCGGCTGATGGTGCTGGCCAATTACGGGCTGCTGGCCGGCCTCAACCCCCAGGCGTTCACGGCCTGGTTCCACCGCCAGTTCATCGACGGATACGACTGGGTGATGCAGACCAACGTGCTCGGCATGGGTCTGTTCGCCGATGGGGGTCGTCTGGCCAGCAAGCCCTATGCCGCCAGTGGCAACTACATCCGGCGCATGAGCACCTATTGCCAGGGCTGCCGCTACGACGTCAAGCGGCGCCATGGGGAGAACGCCTGTCCGTTCAACAGCCTCTACTGGGATTTCCTGGCCCGCCACCGGGAGAGGTTGCGGGGCAATCCACGGATGGCGCTGGTGTTCAAGCAGCTTGACAAGCTGCCCCCTGATGAGCTCGCCGCCATCCGTCGGGCCGCCACCGAGCACCGCCAGCAGCTCGTGCCCGCCTTACCTTGAGGACCTGTTTGGCCCCCGTGCCTGATGACCCTGGCGGCCCTGCCCCCTGAGGCCTACCTCTGGTTCAAGACCCTCCACATCGTGGGGGTGGTGGTGTGGTTTGCCGGGTTGTTCTATCTGGTGCGGTTGTTCATCTACCACCGCGAAGCCGAGGAACTCTCCCCGGACCTTCGCACCGCCTTCCAGGCGCAATACGCCCTGATGGAGCGGCGCCTGGCCAACATCATCACCACCCCCGGCATGGTGGTGGCGGTGGCCATGGCCGTCGGCTTGCTGGTGAGCAACCCCGCCTGGCTGCATCAGGGCTGGATGCACGCCAAGCTCGGTTTCGTGGCCGCCCTGCTGGCCTACCACGCCTTCTGTTATCGCCTGATGGGGCAGCTGCAGGGGGGCAGCTGCCAGTGGAGCCCCAAACAGCTGCGGGCCCTCAATGAGCTGCCCACGCTGCTGCTGGTGGTGGTGGTGATGCTGGTGGTGTTCAAAAACCAATTCCCCACCAGCGCCGCCACCTGGTTCCTGGTGGCCCTGGTGGTGTTCATGGCGGCTTCGATTCAGTTCTATGCCCGCTGGCGGCGGCTGCGGGCCGAACGGCTGGCCGCCTCCCCGTGACCCATCCGCTGCGGGCTGTGCTGGAGCAGGTGCACCCCGGCAGCTGCCCCACCGACCTCAACTTCCACTGCCACACCACCTGCAGCGACGGCAGCCTGCAGCCCTGCCAGCTCGGGCAACAGGCCCAGGCCATCGGCCTTCAGCACCTGGCGGTGACCGACCACCACAGCGTGGCGGCCCACGCACCCCTGGCGGCGTGGTTTGAGGCGGAGCGCCAACGGGGGGCCACGGTGCCCACCCTGTGGAGCGGCATGGAAATCAGTTGTCTGCTGGAGGGGTGCCTGGTGCACGTGCTGGCCCTGGGGTTCGATCTGGAGCACCCCGCCCTTGAGCCCTACCGGCAGGGGCAGGCCGCCGTGGGGGAGGCCCTGCAGGCTGATGAGGTGCGCCGACGGATCCAGGACGCCGATGGCCTGGCCCTGCTGGCCCATCCGGGGCGCTACCGCCTGCCCTTTTCGCGCCTGATCGATGCGGCCCAGCGGCTGGGGTTTGACGGGGCGGAGGCCTATTACGACTACGGCATGCAGGCCCGCTGGGCGCCGACGCCCCACGTGTGTGAGGCCATCGCCGAGCAACTCGGCCGGCACGGACTTCTGCGAAGTTGCGGTACCGATACCCATGGTCTGGAGCTGCGCGGCCGCTAGGGTTCCCGCAGCCATTGCTCCCCGTCGATGGGCCTGTTTGATCGTCTGCTCGGTGGTTCCAAATCGGTGACCACCAACACCCAGGCCAAGCCCGCCAAGAAGGAGGACGCCTTCTTCCTGGACGCCGATGCCTCCAGCAGCATGGGCGATGTGAACTTCATGCGGCGCTCCAACACGATCCGCCGCACCTTCCCCGGCACCGCCGCCAACCCAGCCGGCGGCGAGCGGGTTGAGGAAGTGGCGTCGATGGAATCGCGCCTCGAGAAGATGACCCCTGGCCTGGGGGGCAGCGTCACGGTGGAGGAAGAGATCAACCTCACCGGCGGGGTGCCCAAGCCGGTGAAGAAGACCTTCGCCGAGCAGATGAGCAAGGCGGAACTGGATCAGCGCATGAAGGGCTCGGCCGTGGCCGTGAACACCCCCGGCGTTGCCGCCCCCAAGAAGGCCAGCGGCGCCGCTGAGGACAGCCAACCACAGATCAGCAACCCCTCCTCCGCCAAGCCCGGCGACATCAACGCCTTCAAGGGTTGGGCCAAGGATCTCAACGGCTGATCGCCGCCCCCTCGTGGCGGTTTCAGCCCTCCACCAGGGCCTCGGACTCCAGCACCAACTCCCGTAGGCGCTGCAGTTGCACCGCCGCCGCCCCCTCCCAGAGGCCGCGGTGGTGCGCCTCCAGCAGCCGCTCCGCCATGTCCCGCAGGGCCCAGGGATTGCTGCGGCGCAGGAACGCCAACACGGCTTCATCCCCGAGCCACTGGTCGCAGACCGCCCCGTAGCCCCAGTCGGGCACCCGGTCCGTGCTGGCGTCGTAGGCAAACAGGTAGTCGAGGCTGGCGGCCATCTCGAACCCCCCCTTGTAGCCATGGCGTTGCATCCCCTCGATCCAGCGGGGGTTCAGCAGGCGTGAGCGCAGCACCTTGTCGAACTCCCGCTCCAAGCGGTGCATGCGCGGCCGCTGCTGGCGGGAGTGGTCGCCGAACCACAGCTGCGGTGCCTGGCCACTCATCTGTTCCACCGCGGCGCTGAGGCCGCCCTGGAATTGGTAGTAGTCGTCGGAATCAAACAGGTCGTGCTCCCGGTTGTCCTGGTTGTGCAGCACCACCTGCACCCCCGCCAGCCGCTGCTCCAACCCGGGGCGATCGGGGCTGATGCTCAGGCTGCCCCCCAGCCCATCGGCCCCACCCAGCCCCTCATAGCGCCAACTGCTCCAGTTGAGGAATGCCTCCGCCAGGTCGGCCCGGCTCTCCCAGTCGCCGCTGTCGATCAAACCCTGCAGGCCGGCGCCGTAGGCCCCCGGTGCTGAGCCATAGACCCGCCAGGGCTGACCATCCCGGCGGAAGGCTTCCGCCAGGGGGTTGTCAGCGTCCGCTTCACCGCTTTGGGCCACCAGCGTTGTGGCCCGGTTGAACCAGGCCACCAACTGGGGGAAAGCATCGCGGAATAAACCGGAGATGCGTAGGGTCACATCCACCCGGGGCCGCCCCAGCTGGGGGAGGGGGATCAGTTCCAGGTCCACCAGCCGCCGGCTGGGGCCATCCCACACGGGGCGCACCCCCAGCAGCGCCAGGGCCTGGGCGATGTCCTCACCGCCGTTGCGCATGGTGCTGGTGCCCCACACGGAAAGGGCCAGGCTGCGCAGGGGTTCCCCCTGCTCCATGCGGTGCTGATCCAGCAGCAGCTCAGCGCTGCGGCGGCCCAGGTCCCAGGCGGCCTCGGTGGGCAGGCCCCGTAGATCGACGCTATAGAAATTGCGTCCCGTGGGCAGCAGATCGGGGCGCCCGCGGGTGGGGGCACCGGAGGGCCCGGCGGCGATGCGCCCCCCGGCGAGGGCGGTGAGAAAGCTGCGGTGCTCGGCCTCGCCGCAGCGGAGCAGATCGGGGAGCAGGCCGGCGGCACAACGATCCAGAACTGCGGCGGTGTGGGGACCCGGGATCGCGCTGGGCGTGTTCCCCTCCAGCAGGGGCTGCAGCAGATCAAGCGCCTGGGCCTCCAACCACTCCACCCCATCCCCCACCTGGCGGGCTTTGGTGCAGCCCAGCTCCCGCAGGCGACGCCGATCGGCGTCCTCCAGGGGCTCGGCCTCTTCGTCGCCCCAGGGGTCAAACCGCAGCTGCAGGTCGCGGGCCAGCGCCTGGGTGAGACCCTGGCCGTCCGCCACCGGTGGACGGGCCAGACAGGCCAGCAGCTCCAGCAGCTGCGGGGCCGATGGCAGCTCGCCAAAGCGATGCAGCCCGGTGCGGATCTGGGCCTCCTTGAGCTCACACAGGTACCCCTCCGCGGCGTCCAGGGGGTCATCCCCCGGCCCCAGGGGCATCTCCAATTGGGCTAACTGGCGCAGGGCGCTCTGCCGCAGCCCCTCGGCCCGCTCACTGCCGAGCTGGGCCGCCTCCCAGTACTCATCCAGCAGGGCCTCGAGCTGGCGCAGGTCCCCATGCAGGCCGGCGCGGCCCAGGGGGGGGGTGAGGTGATCCAGGATCACGGCCTGGGCGCGGCGCTTGGCCTGGGAGCCCTCGCCGGGGTCATTGACGATGAAGGGATAGACATGGGGCAGGGGCCCCAGGGCCCATTCCGGGAAGCAGCTGGCGGACAGGCCGAGCCCCTTACCCGGTAACCACTCGAGGTTGCCGTGCTTGCCCACATGGCAGACAAGCTGCACGCGGGCCACCTGGCGCAGCCAGAGGTACTGGGCCAGATAGAGATGGGTGGGGGGTAGATCGGGGCTGTGGTAGCTGAGGGCCGGATCCCGTCCATAGCCCCGCTCCGGCTGAATCAGCAGCACCAGTCGGCCGTAGCTCAGGCCCTGGATCGGAAACCCCTGCGGCTCCAGCATCGGGTCTGTGGACGGTGGGCCCCACTGGCGTTCCAACCGCTCCCGGCCGTCGGCCGGCAGGGTGGCCCACCAGGCGTCGTAGTCCGCCAGGGACAGGTGGGCCAAGGCGGGGCGGTGGTGGCTCTCCGGGTCGTTGCTGCGCCCCGTCAACAGGGCGCGGATCAGGTCATCACCGTCGGAAGGCAAGGGGGCCTGGCCCAGGTCGTACCCCGCCTGCCGCAACCAGCCGAGCATGGCGGCACAGCTGGCGGGGGTGTCCAGCCCCACACCATTGGCCAGGCGGCTGTTGCGGGTGGGGTAGTTGGCGAGCACCAGGGCCAACCGGCGCTGATCCGGTGGCGTACTCCGCAGGTCGCACCAGTGGGCCGCCAGGTCTGCCACCCAGGCCAGGCGGTCCAGGTCGGGCATATAGCCCTGCAGGGCGGTGGCCAGCCGCGCGTCGGCCTGGCGCGGCTGCTTGAAGGCCCCCACCCGGGTGGTGATACGGCCATCCAGCTCCGGCAGCGCCACCTGGAGGCTGAGGTCCAGCGGGGAGAGTCCAAGGCTGCTGGCCCCCCAGGCCTCCCGGCTCTGGGTGCTGCACAGCAGCTGCAGCACCGGCACCCCCAACCCATCCCACAGGGGCGCCCCCAGGCCCGCCTCGCTCAGCTGCACCGAAGCAAAGGAGGTGGTGCAGAGCACCAGCTGCACCGCCTCCCGCCGCAGCAGGTCGCTCACACCCCCCTGGACGGCAGCGCTGCGCAGGCTGCTGACCCACAGGGCCCTGGGGGCCAGACCCCGCTGCCGCAGGGCCTGCAGCAGGGCTTCCACCAGGGCCAGGTCATCCGCCTGCAGCAGGGCTCGGTACAGCACCACCCCCACCCGGGGGCCCGGCTCCTGGCGCCAGTCATGGGGGAGGGGATCCGCCAACGGCTCCGGAACAGGGGGCCGCAGCGCCGTCCCCTCCAGCGGGTCCCGCAGGCTGACGAGCACCCGCCGCAGGTTCTCCGTTCCCCCCTCCAGCAGACAGCGGCTGCAGGCCAGGCTGAAGGCGGAATCCAAGGTGCCCAGGGGTAGGAGCTCCATCTCCTGGTCGGCGGTGCCCGCCAGCACCAGCAGCTGCCGGCCGGGCCGCCCAGCGGCCCAGCGCTGCAGCTGTTCAAACCCGTAACCCCAGTGGCTGCGCCCCCCCAGCAGCCGCACCACCACCAAGCGGGTGTCCTGAAGGCTGGTGCGCAGGTAATGGTCCAGCACCGCCGGGTGCTGCAGGGCCGCCAGATTCAGGGCCCGGATCGCGATCGCCCCTCCCAGGGGCCGGGGGTCGCGGTCGAGCAGCGCCGCCAGGGCAGAGAGATCACTGTCGGCGCTGCTGAGCAGCACCACCTCCGCCGGCGGCTGCTCGATGAACACCAGCCCATCGGAGGGGCTGGTGCTGCCAGGCACGGCGGCAAGACGGTGCATGGGCCCATCTTGCTGTGGTGGCAGCCTCGCAGGGCGGGGGGCGGCGGTGAGAAGATCGGCTGCAGCTGTGGCCCCCACCGCCCGCCGGATCCATGCACCAATTCCTGCCCTACGCCTGGTTCGGTGGCCGCTGCGTGCCCTTTGCGGAGGCCACCCTGTCGGTGGCCACCCATGCCCTGCACTACGGCACCGGGGCCTTTGGGGGCATGCGGGCGATCCCGAACCCCGTGGATGCCCGGGAGATCCTGCTGTTCCGCGCCGACCGCCACGTCAAGCGCCTGAGCCAGAGCGCCCGACTGCTGCTCACCGAGCTCAGGGAGGAGACGATCCACGGCGCCATTCAGCAGTTTCTGCAGGCCAACCAGCCCACCTGTCCGGTGTATCTGCGGCCGTTTGTGTACACCAGCGATCTGGGCATTGCCCCGCGGTTGCACAACATCGAGACCGACTTTCTGATCTATGGCCTCGAACTCGGCGACTACCTCTCTCCCGAAGGGGTGAGTTGCCGGATCAGCTCCTGGACCCGCCAGGAGGACCGCTCCCTGCCCCTGCGGGGCAAGATCAGTGGCGCCTACATCACCAGCTCCCTGGCCAAAACCGAAGCGGTGAAGAGCGGCTTCGATGAGGCCCTGCTGCTCAATAGCCGCGGCAAGGTGAGTGAAGCCAGCGGCATGAATCTGTTCATCGTGCGCGATGGCGTGCTGATCACCCCCGGCGTCGACCAGGACATCCTCGAAGGCATCACCCGCGCCAGCGTGCTGGAGCTGGCCCAGGCCATGGGGATCCCCACCCTGGAGCGCCCGGTGGACAAGAGCGAGCTGTTGATTGCCGATGAGGTGTTCCTGAGCGGCACCGCCGCCAAGGTCACCCCGGTGCGGCGTGTGGAGAGCACCGATCTGCGGTCGCAGCGGCCGGTGATGGACGCCATCCGTGAACGGCTCACCGCCATCACGGAAGGCCGCGATCCCGCCTATGACAACTGGGTCACCCGCGTGCGTCTGAACGGTTGATGCTGGCGACCCAACGGATCGGATTCCTCGAACGGCTGCACAGCCCCGACCACCCGGTGCTGGTGTTCGACGGCGCCACGGGCACCTCCCTGCAGCAGATGGACCTCAGCGCCGAGGATTTCGGCGGTGCTGCCCTGGAGGGCTGCAACGAGAACCTGGTGTTCACCCGCCCGGATGCGGTGCAGGCGGTGCACCGGCTGTTCCTGGATGCCGGCTGCGACGTGATCGAGACCGACACCTTCGGGGCGGCCTCCACCGTGCTGGCTGAATACGACCTGCAGGATCAGGCCTTCGCCATCAACAAGCGCGCCGCCGAGCTGGCCCGCGACATGGCGGATGCCTACAGCACCCCGGAGAAGCCCCGCTTTGTGGCGGGCTCCATGGGGCCCACCACCAAGCTGCCCACCCTGGGGCACATCGGCTTCGATGAACTACGCGATGCCTTCGCTGAACAGGCGGAGGGGCTGATCGCCGGTGATGTCGACCTGTTCATCGTTGAAACCTGCCAGGACGTGCTGCAGATCAAGGCGGCGTTGCAGGGCATCGAGCAGGCGTTCGCCAAAACCGGCCAGCGGCGCCCGCTGATGGTGAGCGTCACCATGGAAACCACCGGCACGATGCTGGTGGGCTCCGACATCGCCGCCGTGGTGGCGATTCTCGAGCCGTTCCCGATTGATGTGCTCGGGCTCAATTGCGCCACGGGCCCCGAGCAGATGAAGGAGCACGTGCGCTACCTCAGCGAGCACAGCCCCTTCGTGGTGAGCTGCATCCCCAACGCCGGCTTGCCGGAGAACATCGGCGGGGTGGCCCATTACCGGCTCACACCGGTGGAAATGAAGATGCAGCTGATGCATTTCGTCGAAGACCTGGGGGTTCAGGTGATCGGCGGCTGCTGCGGCACCACCCCCGCCCACATCGCCGCCCTGGCGGAGCTGGCCTCCGAACTCAAGCCCGCACCACGGCGGGTGCGGACCCCTGAATTGCGGCAGAGCCATGCCGATCCCCGCCCGGCCCTGGCCTATGAGCCCAGCGCCAGCTCGCTCTACGGCACCACCCCCTACCTGCAGGACAACTCCTTCCTGATCATTGGCGAGCGGCTCAATGCCAGCGGCAGCAAGAAGGTGCGGGATCTGCTGGCGGAGGAGGACTGGGATGGCCTGGTGGCCGTGGCCCGGGGCCAGGTGAAGGAGAACGCCCACGTGCTCGATGTGAACGTCGACTACGTGGGTCGCGACGGCGAACGGGACATGAAGGCGCTGGTGAGCCGTCTGGTCACCAACGTCAACCTGCCGCTGATGCTCGACTCCACCGAGTGGCAGAAGATGGAGGCCGGTCTCAAGGTGGCCGGTGGCAAATGCATCCTCAACTCCACCAACTACGAAGACGGCGATGAGCGCTTCTTCAAGGTGCTGGAGCTGGCCCGTGCCTACGGCGCCGGCGTGGTGGTGGGCACCATCGATGAACAGGGCATGGCCCGCACGGCGGAGCGCAAGTTCGCCATCGCCCAGCGGGCCTACCGCGATGCCCTCGAATTCGGCATCCCGGCCCATGAAATTTTCTATGACCCATTGGCACTGCCCATCTCCACCGGCATCGAGGAGGACCGCGAGAACGGCCTGGCCACGGTGGAGGCGATCCGGCTGATCCGCCAGAACCTGCCTGGGGTGCACGTGGTACTGGGGGTAAGCAACGTCAGCTTCGGGCTCTCACCGGCGGCGCGGATTGTGCTCAATTCCGTGTTTCTGCACGACTGCTGCGAAGCGGGCATGGATGCGGCCATCGTCAGCCCCGCCAAGATCCTGCCCCTGGTGAAGATCAGCGAGGAGCACCAGCAGGTATGCCGTGATCTGATCCACGACAACCGTCGCTTTGACAACGGTGTCTGCGTCTACGACCCACTGACCGAACTCACCAAGCTGTTTGAGGGGGTCAGCGCCAAGGAGGCCCGGGCCTCAGGCCCTCAGCTCAGCGACCTGCCGATCGAGGCGCGGCTCAAGCAGCACATCATCGATGGCGAGCGCATCGGCCTGGAGGATGCCCTCAAGATCGCCCTGGAGCGCTATCAGCCCCTGGAAATCATCAACACCTTCCTGCTGGATGGCATGAAGGTGGTGGGGGAGCTGTTCGGTTCGGGCCAGATGCAACTGCCCTTCGTGCTGCAGAGCGCTGAAACCATGAAATCCGCGGTGGCGTTCCTGGAGCCGCTGATGGACAAGGTGGAAGGCGAGAGCTCAGCCAAGGCCAAGTTTCTGATCGCCACGGTGAAGGGCGACGTGCACGACATTGGTAAAAACCTCGTCGACATCATCCTCACCAACAACGGCTACGAGGTGATCAACCTCGGCATCAAGCAGCCGGTGGAGGCGATCATCGAGGCACAGCACAAGCACCGGGCCGATTGCATCGCCATGAGCGGTCTGCTGGTGAAATCCACCGCGTTTATGAAGGACAACCTCGCGGCCTTCAACGACGCGGGGATCGACGTGCCGGTGATCCTCGGCGGCGCCGCCCTCACCCCCCGCTTTGTGAACAAGGACTGCCGTGAGGTGTACCGCGGCCAGGTGATCTACGGCCGCGACGCCTTCGCCGACCTGCGCTTCATGGACGCCTACGTGGCGGCCCGCGATGCCCAGCAGTGGGACAACGGCCGTGGCTTCCTGGCAGGAGCACCCGAGGGGCTGGGGCTTGAGGCCTCTGTGGCGGCGGCGGAAGCCGAGCCCATGGAGGCCGCCGCACAGGAGACCAACACCGTGCCCGCAGCGGAGCTGTCCACGGGGGACCACCGCTCCGACGCCGTGCCGGAGGAACCGACCCTGACGCCGCCCTTCTGGGGCAGCCAGGTGCTCACCGAAGCGGAGATCCCCCTGGAGCAGGTGTTCGCCTATCTGGACCGCAATGCCCTGTTCGCCGGCCAATGGCAGCTGCGCAAGGCCCAGGGGCAATCCCGGGAGGACTACGAAGCCATGCTCGCGGCCAAGGCCGAGCCGGTGTTGCAGCAGTGGATGGACCGCTGTCTGGAGGAACAGCTACTCACCCCAAGGGTGGCCTATGGCTACTTCCCCTGCGGGCGCGAGGGCAACAGCGTGGTGGTGTTTGATCCGGAGCAGCGCAGCCGAGAACTGGGCCGTTTCGCCCTGCCCCGGCAGCGCTCCGGCAACCGTTACTGCATCGCCGACTTCTACCAGGATCTCGCCGATGGCCAGCCCACCGATGTGTTGCCCATGCAGGCGGTCACCATGGGGGAGCGGGCCACGGCCTTCGCCCAGCAGCTGTTCCAGGGCGACCAGTACAGCGATTACCTCTATTTCCATGGGCTCGGCGTGCAGATGGCGGAGGCCCTGGCGGAATGGGTGCATGCCCGCATCCGCAGCGAACTGGGGTACGGCGATCCCGGCGACATGCCCTTGCGGGATGTGCTGGCCCAGCGCTACCGCGGCAGCCGCTACTCCTTCGGCTATCCCGCCTGCCCCAACGTGGCCGATTCCCGCCAGCAACTGGCTTGGCTCCAGTCCGATCGCATCGGCCTGTCCATGGATGAGAGCGACCAACTGGAACCGGAGCAGAGCACCACAGCCCTGGTGGCCCTGCACAGCCAGGCCCGTTATTTCAGCGCCTAGGGTCGTCGGGCCCTGAGCCTCCCCCACCCATGGCCATTGCCGGACCCGGCGGCGTTGACGACGCCATTGCCGCAGGCCTCGACCTGGATGGCACCCCGATCCCCGCTGAGATGCTCAGCCTCTACCGAGAGGTGATGGATCTGGAGAGCCAGCGCGCCCGCAGTGGCGTCAAAAAATCCATGCGCAACCGGATCGTCAAGACCGGCTCCAAGCATTTCGATCAGCAGACCCTCGATGCGCGCCTCAAGGCGGCTGGATGGGAGGGGCTGAAGGACAAGGAAATCGCCTTCTTCTACGGGGCCTGAGCCCTGCTTCAGCCGCAGAGGTCCTCGAGGGTTTCGATCACCTCCTGTTGGAACTCCTCGAGGTCGGTGGAGTCGGAGAGATCGATCCCCTCACCGGCGGCGTTCTGGGCCAGCTCCTGGAAGTGAAAAGCCCCTTCACCGTTGGCCAGGAACTCGATCGCCGAGCTCTCGCCGCTTTCCTTGAAGGCATCGCACAGGGCCAGGAAGGCGCCGTCTTCGGTGAAGTCCCAGCTCATGTAGGGGGGTCTGCTGAAAGACCTTTAACGCCTGCCCCCCAGGTTCCGTCAACTGTCTGATCGCGTTTTGTGCCAGTCCGTCGTCAGACTGCACGCCAGCACTGGCTTGAACCAGCCCGTTTCGTTGCGTCGCCCACCCATGTCAGCGCTCAATGTTCTGGGGGAACCCCTGCAGCTGTGCGGCTGCGAGCCCATGACTGGCTGGTATCGCGATGGCCACTGCCGCACCGATGGGGCCGACCTGGGACGTCACACGGTCTGCTGCGTGGTGGATGAGCGCTTTCTGGCCTACACCCGGGCCCAGGGCAACGACCTCAGCACCCCTGCACCCCAATACGGCTTCCCCGGGCTCAAGCCCGGCGATCACTGGTGCGTCTGTGCCGGCCGTTGGCTCGAGGCCTACGAGGACGGCATGGCACCGGCGGTGAAGCTGGAGGCCTGTGAGCAATCCACTCTGCAGCTGATCCCCCTGGAGGTGCTTCAGGCCCACGCCAGCCCTGCCGCATGATGGCCCCATGGCTCTGCGCATCGCGGTCATTGGCATGGGTGCCTGGGGCACCACCCTGGCCGCCTTGCTGGAGCAGCAGGGGCATGCGGTGCGGGGCTGGAGCCGCCGCCAGGGGAACGACCCCACTGCCCTGCTGAACGGCACGGATCTGGCGGTGGTGGCCATGGCCATGGCCGGCGTTGAAGCCCTGGCCCCCTCCCTGGCGGCACGGTGGCCCAAGGGGCTCCCCCTGCTGAGCTGCACCAAGGGCATCAACCTGGAGCAACGCTGCACCCCCGGACAACTCTGGTTGCGGCAGAACCCGCAGCTGGAGCTGCTGGTGCTGAGCGGCCCCAACCTGGCCACGGAACTGGCCGCCGGCTTGCCGGCCGCCAGCGTGCTCGCCAGCGCCGACCGCGACCTGGCCCGCCATTGGCAGCACCAGCTCAGCAGCGAGCGGCTGCGGCTCTACAGCAACCAGGACCCGGTGGGCACGGAGGTGGCGGGTGCCCTCAAGAACGTGATGGCCATCGCCGCCGGCATCTGCGACGGGCTGCAGCTGGGCGCCAATGCCAAAGCCTCGCTGCTCTGCCGCGGTCTGGTGGAAATGGGGGTGGTGATCCAGGGGCTGGGCGGACACCCCGGCAGCCTCTATGGCCTCGCCGGCCTGGGGGATCTGCTGGCCACCGCCAACAGCCACCTGAGTCGCAATTACCGCTTCGGCCTCGCCCTGGCGGAGGGCCGCAGCCGTGCCGAGGCGCTGCAGCAGGTGGGGGCGACGGTGGAGGGGGCCAGTACGGCCGAGGCGGTGCTGCGGCTTGGGGAGCAACACCACTGGCATCTGCCCATTTGCCATGAGGTGGTGGCCCTGATGGAGGGGCGCGTGGGGCCCGCGGATGCGGTGCGGCGGCTGATGGAGCGCCACCTCAAGGATGAGGACCTCCCCAGCTGAGCTATGGCGGCCTGTCCAGCCCTGTTGATCGAAGCCTTCACCAGTGAGGCCCTGCGGGGCAACGGAGCGGCGGTGGTGCGCCTGGAGCAGGCCGCAGAGGCCCCCTGGATGCAGGGCGTGGCCAACAGTCTGCGGCAATCGGAAACCGCCTTTCTCTGGCGTGCACCCGAGGGCGCGTGGCAGCTGCGTTGGTTCACACCCACCTGTGAGGTGCCGCTCTGCGGCCACGCCACCCTGGCGGCCACCCTGGCCCTGCACCGCTGGGGCCTGCTGGCGGAGGGCCAGGGCCTGCGCTTGGCCACCCGCAGCGGCGGCCTGGCGGTGGAGGTGAACATTGGCGAGGGCGATGGCGAGGGCCCCAGGGTGAGCCTCACCCTGCCCGGCGGTGGGCTGGTGCCGGAGCCTGCAGCACCGGCTTACCTTGCCGCGCTGCTGGGGGTGGAGCCGCTGGCCTACTGGAGCAGCGCCCTGGGCTATCGGGTGCTACTGCTTCCCGATGGCTGGCCCCTCGCCGCCCTCACCCTGGCGAGTGGCGACCTGCAGGGCCCGGACCGCCGCGGGCTGGTGTTGATGCAAGCAGCCCCCGAGGGCACCCCAACGCTGGCGGGGCAAGCCTGCGACTACCAGCTGCGCTTTTTCGCGCCCGATCTGGGCATTGAGGAGGATCCGGTGACGGGCTCCGCCCACGCCCTGGTGGCCCCCTGGTGGATGGAGCGGCTGCAACGATCCGCCGTGCGTGGCTGGCAGGCCTCACAACGCCGTGGTGGAATGCTTTGCGAAGCCGCCACCCCAGGCGCCGTGCGCCTGAGCGGCACGGGCCACCTCCTATGGGACGGACAGATCCACGCCCCTGGTTGCGGTCACGATGCCGACGGCTGGCGGGTGTGCAGCAGCAGCTGAGGCTGCGCAGCCTGCTGATGGGAACGCCCATGGGGCTCGGTGCCCTGGCGGCGGGGTTTTGGTTGCAGGGGCTGATGCCCAGCACCAGCCCCGTGAATGGGGCCCTGTTGGAGGCCATGCTCCAGACCCCGCCGCCCATGGGCCGTGCGGCCGCCGATTCCCGCGAGGATCTGCGGGGGGTGCAGGCCCAACGCTCCCGCCCCCGCGGAGCGGGCTACGGCCTGGTGGAACCGGAACGGGGCACCCCGCTCCAGTTGGACATCCGCGTGGCCGTGGCTCGCGACGCCAGCAGCCTGCAGGTGGGCAGCACCGGCCCCTGGTGGTTGCGCCGGCCCGATGGTGCCGTGGTGGGCCAGGGGGGACCCCAGCAAGGGCTCCAGTTGCGCTCCGGCCAGCTGCCGGCCCCCGACCTGACCCTCGAAACCACGGCGGAGTCCGCCGTCAGCCTCGACGGGCGCCGCTACCGCGGCCGTCTGCGGCTGCTGCAGCAGCCCCAGGGGCTGTTGGCGGTGAACCATCTGCCGCTGGAGGACTACGTGGCCTCAGTGGTGGGGGCGGAGATGCCCAGTTCCTGGAACCGTGAGGCCCTCAAGGCCCAGGCGGTGGCGGCCCGCTCCTATGCCCTGGCCCACATGGCACGGCCGGCCAGCCGCCATTGGCACCTGGGCAGCACCACCCGCTGGCAGGCCTACCCCGGCCTGGAGAGCGCCACCGCCCGCACCCAGGCCGCCACCCTGGAGACCATCGGGCTGATCCTGAGCTATCAGGGGGGCATCGTGGAAAGTCTCTACGCCTCCACCACGGCCCTCACCCTGGAGGCCCATGGCCACCTGGGGGCATCCATGAGCCAGCACGGCGCCCAGGAACTGGCCAGCCGTGGTCTGCAGTACAGCCAGATCCTGGCGCGCTACTACCCCGGGGCGGCCCTGGCACGGCTGCGCAGCGGCGGCCGTTGATGGGGCGCTACGCCACCCTGGGGCTGGAGCGGAGCCAACGGGCCCTGGCCCGCGGTGCCCTGGTGCCCCTGGCCACGGAACGGGTGGAGCAGCTCGGGCAGGGCCCCTTCGTGTTGCGGCGACTGCTGTCGGCCACCCCCAAGCACCTACGCAGTGCGGGGCCGAAACCCAACCCTTTTCTGCCCTGGGATCCGGACCTGGAGGTGGAGCGCCTGGGTGAGACCCACCTCGTACTGCTCAACAAATATCCGGTGCAGGAAGGGCACCTGCTGCTGATCACCCAACGCTGGGCCCCCCAGGCGGGCTGGCTGGACAGTGGCGACTGGAATGCTCTTCACCAGATCGACCAGGACAGCCCCGGGCTGTGGTTCTTCAACAGCTGCGCAGCGGCCGGGGCCAGCCAGCCCCATCGCCACCTGCAACTGCTGCCCCGGGGGCCGGAGCAACTGGCCTGCCCCCTGCAGCCCTGGATGGAGGCCCAGCTGGCGGGAGAGGGCCCCGCCTGGCCCTGGCGCTATCGGCTCAGCCGCCGCCGTGGCCAGGGTGAGGCCGATGGGGCGGTCGAGCTGGAGCAGCTCTACCGGCAGCACCTCCAGGAGCTGGAGTTGGGGGAGCCGCAACGGGACCCCGCCCCCCGGCGCCCCTACAACCTGCTGATCGGCCCCGATTGGGTGCTCACCGTGGAGCGGGTTCAGGAGCATTGGGCCGGCTTCAGCATCAATGCCCTCGGCTTTGCTGGATACCTGCTGATCACCCAGGGGTCCGACCTGGACTGGCTGCAGCGCCATGGCCCCTGGGAGCTGCTGCAGGCGGTGGCGGCCCCGCTTCAGGCCTGAGCCATCCGTGGTTGCACGGATGTGGCGGTGACCCCGCCGCAGCTTGGCTGCAGAACGATCAGGCAAGTGGTGCACCATGGGGCCCTCACAACGGTCAACGGCGTCGCGCAACCGCCGCATCACCGAGCATCTACCGCTCGTGGAACCCTGGGTGCGCCATTACAGCCGTTGCTCAGGGGAGCCGGCGGAGGACCTCAGGCAGGTGGCTGTGTTGGGGTTGATCCGCGCGGCGGAGCGGTTCAACGGCAACCAACAGGTGCCATTCGCCGCCTTTGCCCGACCCCACATTCGCGGTGCCCTGCTCCATTACCTCCGGGACCAGGCCCACGTGATCCGGATCCCCCGTCGTGTGCAGGAACAGCGGTCCGCGGGGGTGCAGCCCAAGCTGCGCCGGGTGCCGTACACGATGGCCCTGGAAAGCAGCTGGTGCGAACCGGTGGCGGCGGAGCGGTTGGGGCCCAGCATCGACGACCTGCTGGCGGCCTTGACGCCGGCCCAACGCCAGCTGGTGGTGCAGGTGGTGCTGCGGGGGCAGAGCCTGCGCAGCGTGGCCCGAAGCCTTGGCACCAGCGCCAGCACGGTGCACCGTCGGTTGCAGCGGGCCCTGGAGACGATCAGGCGTCCGCTGAATCCTGCATCTGCCGCTCGAGGGTGCTGATGGCGGCATTGATGGCGGCCAGCTGACGCTCCAGCCCATCACGCCAGAAGATCAGCGTCTGGTGCTTGCGCTGCTGGTGGCGGCGGCGGCACTGGGCGGCATTGCCCTCATCGGAGCAACCAAAGAAGGGCGGGAACATGGAAAAATGGGCGAGCGAATGCCGTTCTAGCGATCCCCCCTTGGCGATCGCGTCCCCATCGCGGGCTGGCGCCAACCCTTAAGACATGTCGTCCGCCCGGTCGGCACCACCCCCATTCACTCCCAGGTTGAGAGCAGTTGGTCCCATAGGTCCGATGCGGCCGTTGATGCTCGCCCTGGTTGGCACCGTGTTGGTGGCACCGATCCCTGCCCAGGCCTACGTGGCCCTGATGGCGGGACAACAGGCCAAGCCCCTGCAGGGGCAGTTCAACAGCATTCCGGTGCTCCACTCCAACCAGCCGGAGGAGGTGCTGGGCCCCGGGATCCTGGTGACCACGACCCCGGGCAGCGGCATCAGCGCCGAAACCCAGGAGCCGCTGGAGAACGCCACCTACACCTTCAACGGTGAGTTCGGCCTGCATGTGCACCACAAGTACAACCCGCAGGACCGCAGCCGCATTCACCTGCCCGGCGGTCGCCGCGGTGAACTGACCCTGGCCACGATCCTGATCAACCCGGGGGCCACGCCGGTTCACCTGCGTTTCAGCGAAGGGGCGGTGCGCAACAGCTTCGAAGCCCCCTATCGGGCCACCAATCTGATGGGGGTGAAGCCCCTGGGACCACGGCCCTGGAACACGGGCCCCGGTGATGCCACCGCCGTGCAGATGCTGCGGCAGCAGTTGGACCGCCGCCTGGCGGATGAAATCACCATTCCCCCCTACAGCCGCCTGGTGCTGTTCAGCACCGCCTTGCCCGCCAAGGGGATTGCCAACGGTCTGCTGAAGGGCCGCAGCGATGGCCCCTTCCAGATGGCCGTGGTGGCCGCGGAAGACCCCACCAGTGATGCCGACATCCTCGCAGTGCTCGACAGCGCCCGGCTGGCCCCTGGTCGGATCTACCTGAGCCGGGTGCACCAGATCCAGAACGGACAGGTGTTCTCCAGGGTGGCGGGCGTCGCCCTCGGGGACCGCTATGACGCGAGCCTGGAGCACGATCTCGACACGTCACCGCTGCACGTTCCCCTCACCAGCACCAACCGCCACCACTTCGGCACCGGGGAGGTGCAGGTGAATCCGCTGGCGTCACGGATGGTGGATTCATCCCTCAACAACGTGGGCACCTATGGCGTGCGCTTCACGGTGGACCTGCAGCTGCGGGGCAGTGGCCCCTACGAATTGGTGCTGAGCCATCCCGCACCGAATGGTCGCCATTTCACCGCCTTCCGGGGCTCCATCGGTATCCAGACCGACGAGGGCTACCAGGAGGTGCATGTGGGCATGCGTTCCGGCCAGAGCTTGCCCCTCTCCAGTCTCAACCTCAAGGCGGGGCAACCGAATCGGGTGCGCGTGACGTTGGTGTATCCCGCGGATGCCACACCTGGACATCTGCTTAGCGTGATCCCCCAACAGCAGCTGGCGGAGCTGCGGGAACGGGAACGGCTGTTGGCGGCAGCCCAGAGCAAACCCACCAAACCGCGTCCGAAGCCCACGGTGCCCGTGTTGGCCGAGCCTGAGCTGCAGGCGGCCAACGGCATGATGGCCCCCCTCAACCTGCCGGAAGCGGCGGTGCGGCAGCGGCCCGTGGAACCGGAGGTGGTGATGGCTCCGGGATGGGTGGCTGCTCCGCCCACCGTGGCCCCACCCATGCGCATGGGCCAGAGCCTGATGGAGCGGTATCAACAGGCGGTGGAAGCGCAGCAACGTTTCATCGAATCCCTGATGGGCCGATAGCCTCAGGGAGGACATTCCAGGGCAGCGTGGGGCAGCGGGAGACCGACAAGCGTCGTATCACGCTGGAGCTCAGCGAAGAGCTGCTGCAGGCCATTGATGCCGCCAAGGCGCAACTGGGATTCCGTAGCCGAGGCCCCGCCGTGGAGCAGCTGCTGCGGGAGGTGCTGGACACCCAAGAGGGGGACGACGACAGCACCGATCACGAGGCGGAGGCCCAGGGCGCCGAACCGTCAGACCACGGGGACCCGGACAGCCGGGCCATCGTGCTCATTCAGGGCGACCTCGTCTCACTACGAGACCAGAATCCATTCTCAGCCGATACTCACGAGAGCGAGTCATTCGGCATCCCCCAGGGTGGCGGGCGGCGGCGTCCCGCCTCAGGCATTCAGCTGCCCGGATTCGTGCGACAACAGGCCCGTGAGGTGCAGCGCAGCCTGAGGGCCGAACCGCGCCGTGACCCCACGGACCAGGGACTTGAGCTCCTGGGGCCTTCCCAACTGCACGAGGCCCTGGCGGCCGTTCACCAGCACTGGCTCGAGGTGTACGGCCAGCCCCCCACCGAGGCGGTGAGCGAAGCGGCGATGGTGTGGCTGGCCCGCGACATCTGGCCCCAATGCGACCCCAGCGACGGCCGACCGTTCAGCTGGAACCTGGCCCAGCAGGTGGTGTGCTCCTTCTGCCCAAGCTGGCCCGACGGCGACCCCAACCTGGAACGCATCGTGGTGGCGGCGGGGGTCCTGGAGGACCCCTTCAGCGGCGCCAGCCTCGTGCTGCGAATCCCGAACCTGATCACGCGCTTCGTGCAGCGACACCGCAGCCGGCAGAAGCGCACGACCTCGTTTGAGGCCATCGATCAAACGATGACCGTGCACGGCGCCCTGCGCCTGTTGCAGCTGTCCACGGTGGCGGACCGCCCCTATTCCCTCAAGGACATCCGCGAGGCCTACCGGGAACAGGCACAGTGCCATCACCCCGATGCGGGGGGATCAGCGGAGGCGATGCGCCGCCTGAACGAGGCCTACCAATTTCTCAAGGAACGCTACCGCCGAGCTGCCTAGATTGTCTCGTTTTCGTCGCAAGCTTGGTCTAGTCAGGCAATTTTTTTGAGATCACTTCGACACCCCCCGATCTCTGAATTCTGCCCAGGCGCCTTCAGCATCAATTTTGCAAAAACCTGCATTTCTGCTTGCAACGATTGCTCTACTCGTCCTGCCTCGACGATCACACTTTTTCGGTATTTTGCGGGGTGATCCTGGGCTCAGCTTGTCGACAAGCAGTCCAGAGGCCCGCGTCGACGTTGTCCAGCGGCTTGGACAGGCATCAATCCTTCAGTACCTGCAATCGTTTTTGCAATCGCGTACCTGCTGTAGACACAGGTACGCCTCATTTGGGATCTTGCTGGCGACGTCCAAAAGCGACACGCCCTGGTAACACGCGTCGCATGACAGGATTACCCTGCAACCCATCACCAGTCGCAGACGAGAATGAAGAGCGATTCGCGATGGTGAGGTTGGCCCGACGCCAATCCTGTCGACCGTCTGACCTGACCCATCGGCTTGGGGACAACTCAGCAAACGATCCGAAAATCAAACTTATTGCTCTTGCCTGAGACACAGACCTAGTCTCAGTAAGATAAGAAACAGAGACTAAGGCGACACCAAAAAAGGGGCCAGTGGCCCCGCTGTCTTGCTGTCGGCCGCGGCGTCAGCAGGGGGTTTGCATGCCCTGAATCAGGAAGTCGAAATAGGGTGCCGCCACGGCCGCTTCGTCACTGCCCAGCAGCACCAGGGACGCCTCCTTCAGGCAGCGCATGGACTCCACCATGCCGGGCATGGGCACACCCAGGCTGTTGTACATCTCGCGGGCACCCTCAAGGCCGATCTTCTGGATCATCTCGGTGCTGCCGGCCAGCACGCCGTAGGTGACCAGTCGCAGGTACCAGCTGAAGTCGCGCAGGCACTGGGCCCGCTGCTTCTGCCCGTAGGCGTTGCCACCGGGGGCCACGTATTCCGGCCGTCGGCCAAACAACTGGCGGGCCGCCTCATCGACGATCTTCTTTTCACTCTCCGTGAGCACCCGCACCACCGCCATGCGGCTGGGGCCGGTGGAGAGAAATTCCACCATTGAGCGCAGCTCTCCGCCGGTGGGGTAGCGGAGCTGATCGTCTGCTTGCAGGATCAGATCGCGTACGACGCTCATCGAAACCACCTGTTGCCACGGCACTCTATCGAGCCTTAGCGCAGCACAGCCTTGCCCCTGCCAGGTGTTTACGCACCGATAGGGTCGATGCAGGTGCAACCGTTGGGCCCCGTGGTGCAAGCCGCTCTGAAGCTGGGGCAGAGCCTCGAACTCGCCATCGACGGCACTGGCCACGACGGCCAGGGGGTGGGACGCTGGAACGATCTGGTGGTGTTCGTCCCCGGGGCCCTGCCGGGGGAACGGGTGCAGGCTCGCCTGCGCCGCCAGGCAAAGCGCCATCTGGAGGCGGATCTCACAGCGGTGCTCACCGCCAGCCCTCACCGGCGCCGTTCCCCCTGCATCCTGGCGGACCACTGCGGCGGCTGCAGCCTGCAGCACTGCGATGACGGGGTCCAGGCCCAGCTCAAGCAGCAGCTGGTGTTGGAGGCCCTGCGGCGGCTGGGGGGATTGAGCCTGGCACCCGACCCCATCTGGGCCGCTCAGGCACCCCTGGGGTATCGGAATCGGGCCCTCATCCCCCTGGAACGGGGGAGCGAAGGCCAGATCCGCGCCGGCTACTACCGGCGCGGCAGCCACCGCATCGTGAACATGAACCGCTGTCCGGTGCTGGATCCCCGCATCGACCAACTGGTGGAGCCCCTCAAGCGGGATCTGGCTCAGACCGATTGGCCCGTGGATGTGAATCTCACCGACCAGGGGGGCCTGCGACACCTGGCCCTGCGGGTGGGCCACCACAGCGGCGACGTGTTGATCACCCTGGTGAGCAGCCACGCCGAGCTGCCCGGGGTGGAGCAGCTCGCTGAGGAGTGGATGGAACGCTGGCCCGCGGTGGTGGGGGTGGGACTCAACCTGCAGCCCAGGGCCACCAATGTGGTGCTCGGACCCAACACCAGGGTGGTGCGAGGCCGCCCCTGGCTGCTGGAGCGCTTTGCGGGCCTGGCGCTGCACATTGCAGCGGACACGTTCTTTCAGGTGAACACGCCCCAGGCGGAGCGGCTGGTGCCCCTCTTGGCTCAGTTCTTCGCGGCGGATCGGGGGCCACGGCTGGTGGATGCCTACTGCGGCATCGGCACCTTCGCCCTGCCCCTGGCGGCCGCAGGGGCCACGGTGGTCGGTCTTGAACTGCACCATCAGGCGGTGGAGCAGGCCCGTGCCAATGCCGAACGCAATGGGCTGCAGCGCGTCACCCTGCTGGAGGGGGACGTGTCAGCCCTGCTGCGGGATCAGCTCAACGGCGCCGATGGCCTGGTGGTGGACCCCCCGCGCAAGGGGCTCAGCGAGGGCACCCTGGAGGCGATCTGCGCAACACCGCCCCCCCGGCTGGCCTACATCAGCTGCAATCCCGCCACCCTGGCCCGCGACCTGGGGCACCTGGCTGCGACGGCGGACTATCGGGTGACCCGCCTGCAGCCGGTGGATTTCTTCCCCCAGACCAGCCATGTGGAATGCGTGGCCCTGTTGGAGCGGGATGGGGGCTGATCAGGCGCGCAGTTCGGCGCCGAACTGGCTCTCCAGGGCCGATCGGATGGCCTGGTGGGCCGTCTCAACCTCCGCATCGGTGAGGGTGCGCTGGCTGTCCCGGTAGCGCAGGCGGAAAGCCTGGCTGCAGCGGCCGTCGCCCACCTGCTCGCCCTCGTAGCGGTCCACCACCACGGCCTGCTCCAGCAGCGGTTTGCCCGCCTTGCGGATGGCCTGCAGCAGCTGGGAGCTGGCGGTGCCACGGGGCACCACCACCGCCAGATCCCGCTCCGAAGCCGGCACGGTGGGATAGGCCGAGAAGGCGGGCTGCCAGCGGTTGGCGCGGGTGGCGGCGGCCAGCAGGGGAGGCAGGGCCAGCTGGAAGCCATAACTGGCCGCCGGCAGATCAAAGCGGTCGCAGAGTTCCGGATGCAGTTGGCCGAACCAGCCGGAGGGGCGCCCCTCGACCACCACCTGGGCCGCCCGGCCCGGATGCAACAGGGGTTGATCGCTGAGGCGCCGATCCTCCAGGGGCAGTTTGAGAGCCTCCAGGGCCTGTTGCAGCAGTCCGCGGGCCTGGAAATAATCCGGGGGAACGGCCCTGCCGCCACTGCTCCAAAGTTCCGCCTGCCGGGACCCACAGATCACTCCCGCCAGCTGCAGGGTCTGGCGATCACCCTGGGCGGCGGCATCGAACACATGGCCGATTTCGAAGGCCCAGAAACCGTCCTGCCCCGCCTGCAGATTGCGTTGGGCCGCAAGCAGCAACTCATCGAGCAGGCTGTCGCGCAGGTGGCTGTAATCCGCCAGCAGAGGATTCGCCAGGGGGACCCGCCGCTGCGGATCGGCGCCGGGGCGTTCCGTACTGGCGGGCCCCAAGGACAACGTGCAGGTCTCCTGGAGGCCCGCCGCCACCAACTGACGGCGCAGGCGGCGCTCGGCCTGTTGGGCCGGTGTGAGGCCGCCGGGGCAGATGGGATCGGGGAGATGGCTGGCGAAACGGTCGTAGCCCACCAGGCGGGCCACCTCTTCAATCAGATCCACCTCCCGCTGGAGGTCCATGGCCCGCGAAGGCGGCACCGCCACGCGCCAGCCCTCGTCGAGGGCCTCGAGGTTGCATCCGAGGGCGGTGAGGATCTGCGCAATCTCGCCATCCTCCAGGTCGCCGCTGCTGCCATCCGCCAGCTGCACGGGCCCCAACAGATTGTGCAGGGCGTCGCGCCGCAGCTCCAGGGGTGAGCGGGGCTGGGCGGGCCTTTGGTGCAGCCAGCGGCCCACCACCGTGGCGCCAGCGATCTCCTGCAGCAGTTGCACGGCACGATCCGCCGCCAACAGGGTCATTTCAATGGGCAGCCCCTTTTCAAAGCGGGCGCTGGCGTCGGTGCGCATTCCGGCGCTGCGGGCGCTGCGGCGCACGGTCTGGGGGGCGAACAGGGCCGCCTCCAACCAGATCTGCGTGGTTCCCTCCTGCACGCAGGAGGTTTCACCACCCATCACACCGGCCAGGGCGATGGGGTGGTCGCCGTAGCCCACCACCCAGGCGTCCGGGGTGAGGCTCAGCGCCGTGCCATCGAGGGCCGTGAATGGCTCCCCAGGGTGGCCATGGCGGAGGTCCAGCAGGGCGGGGTCAAGGGATCCATCCGCCAGAGCAGCCAGGCGCTCGGCATCGAAGGCGTGCAGGGGCTGTCCCAGCTCGAGCATCACCAGGTTGGTGATATCCACCACCGTGTTGATCGGACGCAGGCCGGCGCGCTCAAGCCGTTGCTGCAACCAGCGCGGTGACGGCTCAACCTTTACATCCTTCAAGCCGGTGATGCTGAAGAGGCCGCCCTGCTCCATCCGGGCGGCCACCGCCGGGGGCACCGGCAGCGGCTGGCTGGCCACGGTCGGGGCGGCGGCGGGCAGGGTGAGAGCAGAACCGCTGAGGGCCGACACCTCACGGGCAATGCCCTGCATCGACAGGCCATCCGGGCGGTTGGCGGTGATCGCCAGCTCCAGCACCTGGTCGTCGAGGCCGAACAGGGGGCCCACCGCAGTGCCCAGGGGCGGCACCTCGGTGAGGGCCTCCTCCAGCACGACAATCCCGTTGCTGGTGTCGACGAGCCCGAGCTCCGCGAGCGAGCAGATCATGCCGCTGCTGGCCACCCCCCGCAGCTCCGCGGGCTTGATGGTGAGGTTCACCGCCGGCAAGTGGGAGCCCACCGTGGCCACGGCCACATGGATTCCAGCCCTCACATTGGAAGCGCCGCAGACGATCTGGAGGGGTTGCGGCTCACCAATCGACACCGTGCAGACGCTGAGCTTGTCGGCATTGGGGTGTTGTTCCCGGGCATCGACGTGGCCCACCACCACCCCAGCGGCACGGGCCGCCAGATCCTCGATCTCCTCCACCTCGAAGCCGGCCACGGAGAGGCGCTCCGCCAGGTCTTCGACGGGCAGGGTGCAGGCCACAAGCTCCCGCAGCCATTGGAGCGAGACCCGCATCGACAACCGTTCGCAATGGCGCCGACTCTAAGGACCGGCCCCGCCAGGGCTGGACAGGTGACCAGGTATGGTTGGCAGCTGTCCACACGCTTCGCTCAAGCGGCGCAACGTCCTTTATGGCTAAGAACAAGGGCGTCCGGATCGTGATCACCCTCGAGTGCACGGAATGCCGGTCCAACCCCGCCAAGCGGTCCCCGGGTGTGTCCCGTTACACCACCCAGAAGAACCGCCGCAACACCACTGAACGGATCGAACTCAAGAAGTTCTGCCCCCACTGCAACAAGTCGACGGTCCACAAAGAGATCAAGTGATCTCAGCGGATTGATCGCTGTCTGCCGTAATTCCCACTCCGTTCAGCCATGGCCAGTTCCTTTTTTAAAAAGCGTCTGTCACCGATCAAACCCGGTGACCCGATCGACTACAAGGACGTCGATCTGCTCAAGAAATTCATCACCGAGCGCGGCAAGATCCTGCCCCGCCGCCTGACGGGCCTCACCGCCAAGCAGCAGCGGGACCTCACCAACGCGGTCAAGCGTGCCCGCATCGTGGCGCTGTTGCCCTTCGTGAATCCCGAGGGCTGATTCCCTGGCGGCCATCCAGCTCCGCTGCGGCGATCTGGTCGGCGTCCAGGACACCCGCGGTGCCCAACTGGGTGTCATCACCGCCATCCAGGGCAGCAAAGCCCGGCTGATGGTGGGTTTCGACGGTCGGGAGCAGTCGCTGCCCCTCCGCCAGATCGAACGGCTCAGCCCCCTGCCCCCCGGCGTTGAGCCCTCTCGGCGCCTGGGGGCTTTGCCATGGGCCATCAGCGCCGAAGCCCTGCAGGCGGAACGGCCCGGCCGCAGGGCCCTGGGGGCTGCATGGCTGCTGTTGCTGGAATCGGCGACGCCGATGCCCCTGGAGGAGTTCGCCGACCTGGTCTGCGGCCATCACCAACCCCTGCAGCTGGCCTGCTGTTGGCTGGAACTCCAGGGCGAGCAGCTGCTGTTCCGTTGGCGGCACGGGGAGGTGCAGGCCAGACCCCTGAACGATCTGCGCAGCCTGCGCCGCGATCGGCACCGTCTGCGGCTGCAGGAGGCCCGTGAACGGCGCTGGCTGGCGCTGCTGAAGGCCCGGGAACCGCTGCCATGGGCCACGCTCCAGCCGCTGGAGCAGGATCGCATTGCGCAGCTCCAACAACTGGCCTCCGGCCAGCGCGTGGAGGCCCAGCTGGAGCCGGCCCTGCGGCGCAGCCTCACCGCTCTGCACCTGGGTACGGAGCAGGGGATTGACCGGGGACAGGTGCGTCACCTGCTGGTGGATCTGCAGCACTGGGATCCCCATCACCTCACCTCCCTGGCGGGCACCACCTGGAGCAACGGCTTCTCCGACGAACTCGAGCAGGAGGCGCAGCGGCTGCTGGAGCTGGCGGACCACAGCCTGCCCGGGGATGCGCTGCGGCTGGATCTGACGGCCCAGCGCTGCGTGACCATCGATGACGACGACACCCGGGACATCGATGACGCCCTGGCCTTCGAACCGCAGGGGCCGGGGGAAGGGCGCCTCTGGATCCATGTGGCGGATCCTGGCCGGCTGGTGGCCTGGGATTCCCCGCTGGATCAGGAGGCGCGGCGCCGCGGCAGCAGCCTCTACCTGGCCCAGGGCATCCTGCCCATGTTTCCGGAGGCACTCTCCACCGGACCGTTCAGCCTCCGGGCCGGGGTCCGCTGCGCCGCCTGGAGCACCTGGGTGGAGCTCAATGGAGATGGGGCCATCCAGGCCTGCGGCCTTGAGCGCAGCTGGGTGCGCCCCACCTACCGGCTCAGCTACGCCGATGCGGATGATCTGATCGAGCTGGCACCGCCCCAGGAGGCCGATCTGGCGGCCCTGGAGCGCCTGCTGGAGCGCCGCCGCCAGTGGCGCCTGCGCCAGGGTGCCCTGCAGATGGACGTGGCCGAGGGACGCATCCGCTGCCGGGACGGACAGGCCCGCCTGGAGATCACCGAAACCGGAACGGCCCGGGCGATGGTGGCCGAGGCCATGATCCTGGCCGGGGCGGTGGCGGCGCAACTGGCGGTGGAGCACGGCCTGGCGTTGCCGTTTCGCAGCCAACTGCCGGCGGAGCTACCGCCGGCGGCCGAATTGGAGGCCCTGCCGGACGGGCCGGTGCGGTTTGCGGCCATCAAGCGCTGCCTCAGCCGGGGGCTGATGGGTACCGCTCCGGCACCGCACTTCAGCCTTGGGCTGCCGGCCTACGTGCAGGCCACATCACCGATCCGGCGCTACGGCGATCTGCTGGTGCAGCGTCAGCTGGCCGCCTGGAAGGGGGGCGCGGCGCCACTGTCGGCCCCTGAGCTCGAACCCCTGCTGGAGGCTGTGGATGGTGCGGTGCGGGAGGGCATCGCCATCAGCCGTGAGGACAACCGCCACTGGCAGCAGGTGTGGTTCGAAGCCCATCGCAGCGGCCAATGGCGGGCTGAATTCCTGCGCTGGCTGCGCCCCCAGGACCGCCTGGGGCTGGTGCGTGTGGAGGAGCTGGCCATGGATCTGGCGGCGGAGTGCCCCCCCCGCCAGGAACCCGGTGGCGCGCTGCTGCTGCGGGTCCAACTGGTGGATTCCCTGCGGGATCAGTTACGCCTGGTGGCGTCAGCCCGCTAGGCGCGACACCCGCAGCCAGGGGCCGGCGCCGTTGCGGCAACCCACCAGAGCGGCGGGCACCGGACGATCCAGCCCCTGAAGCCATCGATGCAGAGCCGGCTCGAGGGTGATCAAGGGCCAGCGCTCGCCATCGGGTCGCTCGAGGCTGAAGCCCCCGCTGCCGTCAGGGTGCACCGTGCCAGGCCAGAGCTGCTCGTGGGGTTCGCACGGCACCGCGCTTCCGGCATCGGCCGTCGAGCCTGCGCCACACCAGCCCCCATCAGCGGCCAGCAGGGAGGGGTCATCCAGCACCGCCAACTGACGGCGACGCCAGTCGGGGTGGTGCCAGGGGGTGTCCCACAGGGGCACCACTGCGGCAGGAGCCAGGGGATCGTGCAGCAGCTGCTGCTGCACAGCGCGCACCGGCAAGGCCGCGGGCGGCACCCCGCGGCTGAGGGCCAGGGCCGCCGCGGCTCCGGCCGCCTGACCCACATTCAGGATCAGGGGCTGCAGGCGTGTGGCGCCATTGGCCATGTGGCTGGTGCTGAAACCCTTATCCGCCGCCAGCAGATTCTCAACATCCGCACTCAGCAGCGCCCCGAAGGGAATGCAGAAGGGGGTGCCGCTCCAGCGGCCACCCCAGCGGCAGCTCTTGGGTGCCAGCGGCCAGTCCGGGCCGGGGTAGTGGTGATCATTGGCGTAGTTGCCCACCGCCACGGAACCCAGCGACCCGTTGGCATCCATCGGTAGGGGGGCGATCGACTGGCCGGGCCCCAGGGGCAGCAACTGCCCCTCGGTGACCACCTCCAGCCCCACCAACCGGCGCCCTTCGCGCCAGTAGGGCATCAGGGCCAGGGGGGAGGGGCCCGTCAGGGCCGCCCCGTCGGCCGTTGCCTCGGGGAAGCAATGGGCCAGTTGCAGCCATCCCTGGGAGGCCTGTTCCAGGGCGTTGGCAAAGGCCAGGCTGTGCTCCCGCATCTGCCGCTCAACGTCAGCCCGGCGGCCGGGATCCGGATCGAACAGCTGCGGCAGCTGGCCATGCCAGTCGTTGCCATGCAGGGGCCAGTTGAGCATCACCAGCCCCTCGGGCAGGCGGCCATAGGTGATGGTGCGCTCCAGGCCGAAGGCCCGGGTGGCCCCCTCAAACGGTGGCGGTAGCGGGCACTCCAGCAGGGGGGCCGCCGGCTGCTCCTGCAGCTGCCCGATGGCCACCCAGGTAGGGGACTGCACCGGCTGCTGGAGAAAAAAGGGATCGGTCTCGAGGTCCTGCTGGGGTGGGGCACTCGGTTCCTGCCAGCGCTCCCGCGGCTCCCAGCCGAAGCGGTGGTCGACCTGCGCCAACGGGAAGGTGTCCCCCAGGTCGCTGCCGTCAATCAGCAGCTCCAGCTCCACCCGCACCGTCCGGCCCTGGCGCTGCAGGTCGAGGGCCTCGATGCGCGCCCCCCGCCGCTGGACCGCCAGCAGTTGCACCGACGGCCACCACTCCAGCCGGCTCTCCTGGTGGCACCACTGCCGCAGGATCGCTTCGGCGGTGGCGGGCCGATAGCCGAAACAGCTCACCCAGTTGTGGTCGAGGCCGCTGGGTTCGCGGCGCTGCAGCTCCCGCAGAAAGGCGCCCCAGAGCCCCGTCTGCCAGGGGGTGAGTTCGTTGCCGTCGGGGCAGCAGACTCCGGCGGCACTCACCATGCCCCCCAGCCAGGGCCCCGGCGTCAGCAGCAGGGTGTGGGCACCGCCCCGGGCAGCCTGCAGGGCCGCCGCCACCGCTCCGGTACCACCTCCCCACACCACCAGGGGCACGGCCTTCGCTTCCAGGGGCATCGGCCCAGCGTCTCGCCCGCCAAGGCTCGCAGCTCAGGGCCCGGGCGGAAAGGGCTGCGTAAGATCCGGCCGATGACCTACACCCTCACCACCCCGCTCTACTACGTCAACGACAAGCCGCATCTGGGCAGCGCGTACACCACGCTCGCCTGTGACGCGTTGGCGCGGTTTCAACGGTTGAAGGGTGAACCGGTGCTGTTCATCACCGGCTGCGATGAACACGGCCAGAAGATTCAACGCACCGCCGAGGCGGCGGGCCTCAGCCCCCAGGCCCATTGCGACGCCGTCAGCAGCCAGTACCGCGAGCTCTGGCGCCGCTGGCAGATCAGCAACGACCGGCTGATCCGCACCACCGATCCACGGCACCGGCGCATCGTGGAGCAGTTCTTCGCCCGGGTGGAGGCCAACGGCGACATCGTTGAGGGCCGCCAGCAGGGCTGGTATTGCGTGGCCTGCGAGGAATTCAAGGACGACCCCGCCAGCGCCGAGGCCCCCGAGTGCCCGATTCACCGGCGCCCCCTGGAATGGCGCGATGAGCTCAACCTGTTCTTCCGCCTGTCCCGCTATCAACAGCAGATCGAGGCCCTGATCGCCCAGCCGGGGTTCATCCAGCCCAGCAGCCGCCGCAACGAGGTGGAGAACTTCGTGCGGCAGGGCCTGCGGGATTTCTCCATCTCCCGGGTGAACCTGCCCTGGGGCATCCCGGTGCCCGGCCACGACGGCCACACCTTTTATGTGTGGTTTGACGCCCTGCTCGGCTACATCACCGCCCTGTTGGAGGAGGGGGACAGCCCCGACCTGGATCAGGCCCTGGCGCGGGGATGGCCCGCGGCGGTGCACGTGATCGGCAAGGACATCCTGCGCTTCCATGCCGTCTACTGGCCGGCGATGCTCCTGTCGGCGGGGCTGCCCCTGCCGCAGAGGGTCTTCGGCCATGGCTTTCTCACCCGGGAGGGGCAGAAGATGGGCAAATCCCTCGGCAACGTGCTGGATCCGGAGGTGCTGCTGGAGCGCTGCGGCCGCGATGCCGTGCGCTGGTACCTGCTGCGGGACATCCCCTTCGGCGAAGACGGGGACTTTCAACAGCAGCGCTTCATCGACCTGGTGAACAACGACCTGGCCAACACCATCGGCAACCTGCTCAACCGCACCAGTTCCATGGCACGGCGCTGGTTTGCGGAGGCGGTGCCCCCGGCGGGTGCTGGCGCCCAGCTCAACCACCCCCTGGCCCAAGCGGCGCAGATGGCACAAACCACGGTGCTGGCTGGGCTCGAACAACTCGATTTCCGCTCCGCCGCCGAGGCCGCCCTGCAGTTGGCCATCGCCGCCAACGGCTACCTGAACGACCAGGCCCCCTGGAGCCGCATGAAACAGGAGGGCCAAGCCGAGCAGGTGGGGGCCGATCTCTATGCGGTGCTGGAGGCGGCACGGATCGTGGCCCTGCTGCTGGCGCCCCTGCTGCCGGATCTCTCGCAGCGCATGCTCAGCCAGTTGGGGGAAGCGGAGGCGGACTCCGGCCCGGGCGCCAGCGCCGACTGGACCCAACGGCTGCACTGGGGTGGGCTGCAGTCGTGGGCCCCCCTGCCGGAGCCCTCGCCTGTGATGGCGCGACTGGAGCTGGACGAACCCCTGTGAACGGCATGCTCCCGTGGCGTTGGATCGGTGTCGGGGCCCTGGGCCTGGTGCTGGGGGGATGCACCACGGCTCCGCGGCCCCAGCCCCCGGAGGAACCCTTCGTGTTCCGGGCCCTCGACCTGCGCCAGCGGGATGCCCTCGGGGCCCCCGCCTGGGAGCTGATCAGCCCCGAGGCCCGCTACGACATCGGCCGGCAGCTGGCCCAGGCCCGCCAGCCCCGGGGCACGATCTACAAACAGGGCAAACCCCACATCACGGTGCGGGCCCTCAGCGGCACCGTGATCGGCGATGGGCAGGCGATCCAGTTGGAGGGGGATGTGCAGATCACCCTGCTGGGGGCCAATCCCGTGCGCATTGCGGGCGACCAGGTGCGCTGGATCCCCCGCCAGGACCTCATGGTGATCGACCGGCGCCCCTCGGCACTGGATCGCCGCACCCGCATCCAGGCGGGCCTAGCCCGCTATCGCATCAAGGCGGACCAACTGGAACTGCGCGGATCCCCGGTGCTCGAGCACTGGCAGCAACCCACCCCAGACAAAGCCGGGGCCAAGCCGGCCCCGCAGGGGGCCCCACTGCGGGTGCAGACCGCCTGGGTGAACTGGCGGCCCGACCAGGGGGATCTGGTGGCCCCTGAACCGGTGCGGGGGGTGCGCCGTGAGGGGCCGTCGCAGTTGGAACTCCGCGCCCAGGGTCTGAAGGGCAACATCCGCCAGGGCTATGTGGATCTGCTGGGGCCCGTGCAGGTGCGTGATCCCCAACGGCAGGGTTGGCTCAACGCCCGCACCACCCGCTGGGCCATCAACACCCAACTGCTCAGCAGTGACCAACCGGTGCAGGGGGCCTTCAACAAGCTGCAGGGCCGTGCCAACCGCTGGCGGGTGAACCTGGCCAGCAGCACCGTGGCGTTGGATGGTGATTGCCAGATACAGCAACCGGACGAGCAACTCAGGGCCCAGGAGTGCCTCTGGAACTGGCCCACGGGGCGCTTCCAGGCCCAGGGGGCTGTGGAACTGCGCCGCTCCAGCTACAGCCAGATCACCCGGGCTGGGCTGCTGCGGGGGCGCATCGGCGCCGACGGCGTGGCGGTGTTCACCGCCCCGGGGGCACGGGTGAACTCGCGCTTCACGATCCCTCCCCAGCAGCGGGGGGGGAAGGCGCAGCGCCGATCGGCTCCAGTGCAGTTCTGAGCTTGCGGGCCCAGCCCTCCAGCCAGGCCTCATCGCTGCGGCTGAAGCAGCGGGGTGACCAGCCCGCCACCAGCAGCACCCCCTCCTCCCCCAGGGGCTGAACGATCAGGGCTGGAATGCCATCGGGCAAGCCGCGGAATTCCCCACGGCCCGGATAGAGCTTCAGGTTCACCAGGCCGATGGCGGCCTGGGTGCTCCAGGCCCGGCGGCAGATGGGCCCAGGGCTGAACGGGGCCGGCACGGGGGCCAGCACCCCCCTTCGCAGCAGGGTTTGACCGCGCCAGTGCAGCAACAGGGAGGCCGCGGGTGTGGCCGTGAGCAACATCTGGCTGCCCCAGGCCAGCTCCTGGCGCAGCGCCTCCGGCAGCTCGGCCGCCAGTTCCAGCCCCTGTTCCCCCTCCAGGTCCACCCGCTCCGGGGCCACCGGCATGGCCCGGGTCCACAGGATCGACACCAGCATCAGCCCCACCGCCAGAAAGCTGCCCAGCACCGCCGCCCGTTCCAGGGCGGGGCTGAGCTCCGGAGCGGTGAGCTGGTTGGCGATGCTCAGCCCGAGCCCCAGAACACCGGCGGCCAGGGTGATGCGGGCGGCCGTGCCCATGGGGCCGATTGGCTCAGCTGCCCTCACGTTGTCACAGCCACACAGGCCCTCGCGCCGACCCGCGAACTTGCTGAAATGGGCCCAACCCGATGGTCCGTCCTCTGATGAGCCCTTCGATGACCCCTGCCGTGTCCAGCCCTCCGCGGCCAGGGGCCGTGGGCCTCGCCACTGCCGCTGAGGCCTTTGCCGCCATCGCCCTGGCCGCCATCACCTGTGATGGGGAACTCACGGCCGTCGAGGCACGGGCGCTGCGGCAACAGCTCGAGTTCCGGCATCCCTTCCGCGGCTTGGGCCCCGATGCCATGGGGGCCCTGCTCGACCAACTGCTCAGCCTGTTGCGCAGCGACGGCTGGCCGGCCCTGGTGCAACAGGCGGTGCCGTTGCTCAGCGCCGAGCAACGGCAGACGGCCCTGGCGGTGGCGGTGCAGCTGACCCTCGCCGATGAGGTGAAAACCAGCGATGAACGACGGTTTCTCACCCAGCTCTCCCACCACCTGGGGATCTCCGCCGAGCGGCTGGCCTCGATTGAGGAGGTGATCGGCCTGTTGCACCGCGACAGCCTGGCGGACTGAAGGCAGACTGGGGCCATTGCATGCTGAATTCCGTGGGGGATCGCCTTCGCCGCCAGCTCTGGGGAGTGCTGCTGACCAGCCTTCTGTGGCTCGCTGCGCTGGGCCTGGCCCCGGCCGCCTGGGCCACCGGTGTGGCCGACTTCACCCCCCAGGCCCCCGCCAGCCATGTGGTGGACAGCGCGGATCTACTCAGCCGTGCCGCCAGCACGGAGCTGGACCGCCGCCTGGAGAGCTTCAGTGGCCCCGACCTCGACGCCCGTCTGGTGACCCTGCGGCGCCTGGATTACGGCCTCAGCCTGGATCAACTGGGCCAGGGGCTGTTGGAGCGTTGGGGGGGCAACGGCGGGGCCGAACAGCTGCTGCTGCTGATTGAGTCCCAGAACAACAGCGCCGCCGTGGTGGCCTCCACCGGCCTGCAGGAGCGCCTCAACCCTGCGCTGCTCTCCAGCACCGCCATCAGCACCATGGGCTTGCCCCTGCGGGAGGGGGCCCGGTATCGCCAGGCCAGCCTGGATGCGCTGGATCGGCTCGGCGCCGTGCTGCAGGGGGAGGCGGACCCGGGCCCGCCGCAGCTCCAGGAGCGACTGCCCATTGAAACCAACATCCCCACCCGGGAGGAGACCGCCTCCAGCAATGCCCTGCTGTGGGTGGTCGTTCTGCTGGTGGTTGGCACACTGGTGCCGATGATCACTTGGTGGGTGTTCTCCCGCTGAGGCCAACACGCACCAACGATGGGGTTGACGGACTGGATGGGGGCCTTTGATCGCGCCAGCACCAACGACCTCAGCGTCTACCTGGAGCGCGCCTATGAAGCCGCCCTGCTGATTCAGAGCCTCGAGCTCGAGTACTACAACGATCGGCCGGTGCGGCCGGAGCTTCAGCTCAGCATTCCCCGCCAGACCCAGGCCCAGATGCTGCGGCGCTTCCGGGCCGCCCTGGAGCTCTGCCAGACCACCCTCTCCGGCCTCGAAGCCCGTCGGGCCGAGCTCGACAGCCAGGAACTGCGCCAGCTGCAGCTGATCGAAACCGTGTTGTCCCGGTATGGGCGCCGCAGCTCGCTGCCATCCATCTCCCGTTCCCCGGAGCTGCTGCCCCGCAGCCTGCTGGGGGTGGTGGATGGGGTGCGCCGTCAGCTGGATCCGGAGGCCGAAACCTTCGTGGTCGAGGGGTTCAGGCGCCGCCGCGATTCCACACTGGTGTCCCTGCGGATCCTGCTGCTGCTGATTCTGGTGCCGCTGATCGTGCAGCAGGTGAGCCGGTCGGTGTTGATCTCACCCCTGCTGGACCGCTACGCCCCCGAGATCCCCTTCATCAGCTATACCAAGCCGCACCTGCAGGAGAAGGCCGTCAACCGGCTGCGGCTCTATCAGCAGGAGCTGGAGTTCGATGCGTTGCTGGAGGGGCGTGAGGCCCCCAGCCGTGACGAGGTCCGCTCAGCCCTGTCCGTGCGGGCCGCAGAACTGAAGACCGAAGCGGACCAGGAGAGTCTGGAGGCCACCAAGAACGTGCTGGCGGATCTGGCGGCCCTGGTGGGCTTCGCCTTTGTGTGTCTGGTGGGCCAGCGGGACCTGCAGGTGCTGCGTGGCTTCATGGATGAGGTGGTCTACGGCCTGAGCGACAGCGCCAAGGCCTTCACGATCATCCTGTTCACCGACATCTTCGTGGGGTTCCACAGCCCTGAGGGCTGGACCGTGCTGCTGGATGGCATCGCCCAACACCTGGGTCTGCCGGCGGAGGAGAACTTCATCATGTTGTTCATCGCCACCTTCCCGGTGGTGCTGGCCACGATCTTCAAGTACTGGATCTTCCGCTACCTCAACCGGGTGTCCCCCTCGGCTGTGGCCACGCTGCGCAACATGAACGGTGGGGGCTGAACCCCAGCCCGGGCCACGCCAGTTGGTGGTGGTGTCTGGGCCGAGCCGGGGTGGCAAGAGCCGCTGGGCGGAGCATCTGGCCAGTCAACAACCCTTGCCGGTGCTGTACGTGGCCACTGGAGGCACGGCGGACGGCTCCGATGGCGCCTGGACGCAGCGGGTGGAGAGCCACCGGCTGCGGCGCCCCCCAGGCTGGGGCACCCTGGAGGTGGGCCCGCAACTGGAGCAGGCCCTGGAGGCGAGGCTTCAACCCCAGCATCCCGGCCGGGATCAGCTGCTGTTGATCGACTCCCTGGGCAGCTGGTTGGCGTGGCATCTGGAGGAGGGCGATGGCCCCTGGCGCCAGCGCTGCGATCGTCTGGTGGCCCTGTTGACGGCCCCGGGGCCGCCGCTGCTGCTGGTGGTGGAGGAGACGGGCTGGGGTGTGGTCCCGCCCACGGCCATCGGTGGGCTGTTCCGCGACCGCCTGGGTGCCCTGCAGCAACGCCTGATGCCCCTGGCGTCCGAGGCCTGGTTGGTGGTGGGGGGCCGTGCCCTGGACCTGTTGCAGCTGGGCGTGCCAGTGCCGGAGGCCTGAGATGCCAAGGCTGGTGCTGTTCCAACCGGAGATTCCACCCAACACCGGCAATGTGGCCCGCACCTGCGCCGCCACCTGCACCGAACTGCACCTGGTGGAGCCCCTGGGGTTTGAGCTCAGTGATCGCACCGTGCGGCGGGCGGGCCTCGATTACTGGCCCTGGGTGGATCTTCACCGCCACAGCGACTGGGACACCTTCAGGGCCCTGCACGTGCAGCGTGGGGGCCGGCTGCTGGCCCTGAGCCGCCATGCCAGCCGGCCCTACACCGAGCTGCGCTACCGCGACGACGACTGGCTCCTGTTCGGCCAGGAGACCAGCGGTCTGCCCCAGGCCGTGCTGGACACGGCGGATGCCCGGCTCACCATCCCCATGGCCGGCGGGGTGGACCGGGGCGGCGGGGTCCGCAGCCTCAACCTGGCCACCGCCGTTGGGGTGGTGCTGTTTGAGGCCCTACGGCAGCTCCAGGCCCCATAACACAGGATCTTTTCCTTTGGTCAATCGAAAGAGTGACCACGGCAACTTGCCAGGCAGTGTTCAGGCCGTTACTTTCGTGTCGACTCGGGGATGTTGGCTTCTCCACCGGGTTTTGACCTCTGGCCAAACTGCATGAAGCCTGTCCATTTTGGACTGACCACCCTCGCCAGCACAGCGGCCCTTGCGGTCGCCGGCACGGCGGTCATTCCTTCCCTGGCTGATTCCCGTCCGGTCGCGCTGCCTACGGATGGGTGGATCGCCGCCCTGCCGGCGGCGACTGATCGGCTGTGGGTGAAAGTGCGCCAGAGCATCAGCCTCGAGGATCTGGCCTCCCAGCTCGCCCAGGATGAAAGCAAGCTGGCCCGGCTGAACGAGGTTGATGAGGATCACCGCTTCAGCAGCGGCGACTGGCTGGTGCTGCCGAGCCTGTCGATCAAACAGGCCAAGCAACTGGCCGAGATTGACACCAGTGAACTGCGGCGCACCCCGCCCCTGGCGGCGCCGCCCGAACCCCAGGAACCGGCCCGGGTGCGGTTCGGTGACAGCCTGATCAAGATCGCCCAGCGCTACAACCTCAGCATCAGCGAGCTGCTGCAGCTCAATCCCGGTCTGCGCGCCGCCCGGCTGGTGGTGGGCACCCAGATTCGCCTGGCCCAGTCTTCCCCTGGCCGCAGTCGCCTGTTGCTGGGCCTCAAACCGGTGGGTTCCGGCGGACTCAGCTGGCCCGACAGCCCCGATTTCGGCCTGGGTGATGGCACCGGCTTCGGGGGCGGTCAGCCCTTCGCCGACACCGGCTGGATCTGGCCCACCCAGGGGGTGTTCTCCTCCGGCTACGGCTGGCGTTGGGGGCGGATGCACAAGGGCATCGACATCGCCAACAACGTGGGTACACCGATCCTGGCGGCCCGCTCCGGCCAGGTGGTCTCCGCCGGCTGGAATGACGGCGGTTACGGCTATCTGGTGGAGGTGCAGCACAGCGACGGCTCCCTCACCCGCTATGCCCACAACAGCCGCATCCTGGTGCGCCCCGGCGACCAGGTGAACCAGGGCAGCGTGATTTCGCTGATGGGCAGCACCGGCCGCAGCACCGGCCCACACCTGCATTTCGAGATTCTGCCCCCGGGCCGCGGCGCCATGAACCCGCTGCAGTTCCTGCCACCACGGGCCTGAGGCCGCTGGCACCGTCCTCTACAATGGCTTCACCGCGGCTCGGTAGCTCAGCTGGTTAGAGCGTGGGATTCATAACCCCAAGGTCGGGAGTTCAAGTCTCCCCCGAGCCATCGTGTGTTTCCATCAGCCCCGCCTCGGCGGGGCTTTTTGTTGTCATAGGACCTGCGCTGCGACCCCTCAGGAATGGGCCTCAAAGGCGTCGGTGATCACCGGTACCAGCACGATCGGATCGAAGCTGCTCTCCGGCGATGGGGCCTGGGAAACAGGGGCTGGGGGGGCGGAGGCTGCGCGGCCGGAGCTCGAGCGGCGGCGGCCGCCGGCCTCCGCGGAACGGCTGGCGCCACCACGGCGGGAGGAGGGTTCGGGCCGGGTACCGGAGAGGGGACGCTGGATGGGCTGTTCCCGCAGCTCACTGCGCACCTGGTTGAGCAGGCGAAAGTGGCTGGTGATGTTGTATTTGCGCAGCAGGGACGGGTCCCAGGACATCGGCGGTGGTCGCTTCTTTAGTTCCATAAGCCTATGGCGACCGACCGCTGTCGAAGCGTGATAGCTTGTACCCGTGCTATCTGGTAGTCGGATCGAGTACGCCTTGTTCAAGGTGGATGTTCCCCTGCACAAGGGTTGTCCCCTGAATCGGCCCGAACCGCACCAAGCCGCCTGATCACCCTCTTCAGCGACTATGTCCAGGCTCGTCGGTCTGCAAGCTCCGGATTTCACCGCCACCGCTGTGGTGGACCAGGAATTCAAGGAGGTGACCCTCTCCTCCTACCGCGGCAAGTACGTGGTGCTGTTCTTCTACCCGCTGGACTTCACCTTCGTCTGCCCCACGGAGATCACCGCCTTCTCGGATCGCTACAGCGACTTCTCCAGCCGCAACTGTGAGGTGCTGGGCGTGTCCGTCGACAGCCAGTTCTCCCACCTGGCCTGGGTGCAGACCGACCGCAAGAACGGCGGACTGGGCGATATCGCCTACCCCCTGGTGGCCGACCTCAAGAAGGACATCGCCCGGGCCTACGAGGTGCTCGATGAGGACGCCGGCGTGGCCCTGCGCGGCCTGTTCATCATTGATCCCGATGGCGTGATCATGCAATCCACCATCAACAACCTGCCCGTCGGTCGCAGCGTGGACGAAACCCTGCGCTTGCTGCAGGCCTTCCAGCACATCCGCAACCACCCCGACGAGGTCTGCCCCGCCAACTGGACCCCCGGCGAAAAGACCATGAATCCCGATCCCGTGAAGAGCAAGGAGTTCTTCGCCGCCGTCAACTGAGCGCGTTGATCGCCGCCCAGGGGCCCCCAGGGGCCCCTTTTTTATTGGCCTGGCAGGCCAGGCGTTGGCCCATCCGGAAGGGAGTTGCCCCCTCAGCCCAGCAGACTCGCCAGCAGAGCCCGACCATCCACACCGCCGGTGGCCGGATCACAGGCCCGTTCCGGGTGGGGCATCAGCCCCAGCACATTGCCCTGGGGGTTGCTGAGCCCCGCCACATCCCCCACGGAGCCATTGGGGTTGCGGGTGTAGCGCAGCACCACCTGGCCGTTCTGCTGCAGCTGCTCCAGCAGTTCAGGGTCCGCCTGGTAACGGCCTTCACCATGGGCGATGGGGAAGCTGAGCCGCTGGCCACTGCTGTACCCCTGGAGCCAGGCACAACGGCCGGGCTGCACCTCCAGCTCGGCCGGCTCACACAGGAAGTGCAGCTTCTGGTTGCGGGTGAGGGCGCCGGGCAACAGACCCATTTCGGTGAGCACCTGAAAACCATTGCAAATGCCCAGCACCCGGCCCCCGCGCTCTGCGAAGGCCTTCACCTCCTGCAGCACCGGGGCGAACCGGGCAATGGCACCGCAGCGCAGGTAATCGCCGTAGCTGAAACCGCCGGGGATCACCACGGCATCCAGGCCGCTGAGGTCCCGCTCCTCATGCCAGAGGAAGCGGGTCTCAATCCCCAGGCAGCCCTGGGCGGCCCACTGCACGTCCCGGTCGCAATTGGAACCGGGGAACACCACCACACCGAGGCTCATGGCTCAGGCTCCCGCGGCGGTGTCACCCTTGAGTTCCAGGGTCCAGTTTTCAATCACCGGGTTGGCGAGCAGGCGGTCGCTGAGCAGTTCCAGCTGGGCCCGGGCTGCGGCGGCGTCGGGGGCCTCCAGCTCCACCTCCACCGCCTTGCCGATGCGCAGGGTGCTGACGCCCGTGACCCCGAGGCGGGCGGCGGCGGCGCGGGTGGCCTCACCCGCCGGGTCGAGCACCGACGGCCGCAACGAGACCAGCACACGGGCGGAGTAGACGGGCACCTGCGCTCCACGAGGATTGTTAAATCTTGGCAGGCCGGCTGACGACGGCCACGGCTCTGGTCAGTTTGGAGAGAGCCCCCAATCTCGCGAACCGTTGCCCGCCGTTGTCCGCCTCGGAACCTGCCTGGCGCTGCTGGCCCCGCTGGTGCCAGGGGCGGCTGCCGGCGCCCAGGCGGCCCTCACGGTGCCGTTGGAGTGCCGCATCGGCGAGGGGGGCTGGAGCCCCTGCACGATGACGATCCAGCGGTTCGGCGAGCACTGGTGGTTGCAGGTGGGGACCAAGCGGCTCGAATTCCGCAGTGATGGCCGCGGCAGCATCACCGTGAGTGGGGGCAACGGGGTGCGCCGCAGCATGCAACCCGTCTGGCGGGAGCCTGGTTCCCTCTGCTGGGACGGGATCTGCGCCAAGGGGGACCTACCCCTGGATTAGGGCCTGCTGCAGTTGCTCCTGGAGGGTCTGGGCCGGCACATCCAGCCCCAGGGCCACCAACTGCAGCCCCTGGTCAGGGTCGCCGTCAGCGCGGGTCACCGGATCAAACCAGCACTCGAGTCGGGGGCCCACCGCCTGAATCTGCAGGGGGTGGGGCTTGCCCGGCAACCAGGCCCGACCCTTCAGGCGCAGGAGCTGGTGGTCCTGGATCAACTGGGGGAGCAACCGCTCCAGCGCCTCGCGCTGCAGGGGGCCGGGCCAGTGCAGCACCGCCGACTGCATCGCCACATGGGTGTGGTCATGGTGGTGGTGATGGTCGTCGTGATCGTGTTCGTGGTGGCCCGGGTGGTGATCGCCATCGGGGCGCTCCAGACCGAACAGCAGGGCAGCGGGCACCTGGCCCCGTTCCATCGGCAGCACCGCCACCCCCGGCCGCAACTGGTCGGCGAGCCGTGACTTGAGGCTCTCCAGCACCGACATCTCCAGCCGATCAGCCCGGCTCAGCAACACCAGATCCGCCGCCTCCAGTTGGTCGGCGAAGAGGGATTCCAGGTCATTGAGATGGTCCAGGCTGGGGTCCGCCAACCGTTGGGCCTCAAGGGCAGCAGGATCCCCGACCACACTGCCCTGGGCGAGGGCTTCACCATCCACCACGGTCACCACGCCGGTCACCCGGGTGCGGGTGCGGATCTCGGGCCACTGGAACGCCTGCACCAGGGGCACGGGCAGGGCCAGACCGCTGGTCTCCACCACGATGCCGTCGAGCTGATGGGCCCGCTCCAGCAGCAGCTGCATGGTGGGCAGGAATTCGTCCTGCACGGTGCAGCAGAGGCAGCCGTTGGCCAGCTCCACCACGGGGGCTGGGGAGTCCTCGGGGGAATCCTCGGGGCAGACGCGGCAGCTGCGGATCAGCTCGCCGTCAATGCCCACCTCCCCGAATTCGTTCACCAGCACGGCCAAGCGCAGGCCGCTGCTGATCAGCAGCTGACGCAGCAGGGTGGATTTGCCGGCACCGAGGAAGCCGGTCACCACGGTGACCGGCACGCGGCCAGCGGAGAAGGGAGTCACGGGGGACGGGGATCTAGGGAACGAGCAACGACCAGCCGAAGGCCGCGCCGATGCCCATCAGGCCTCCGGCCAACAGGGTGCGGGTCGTGGGGGCCAGGGCGGCGGCGGTGCGACGCAACAGCCCCAGGGAGAGCAGCAGCAGGGCCCCCTGGCTCAGCAACAGACCCACCAGATAGGCACCGACCGAACCGGTGTCCCAACCCACCACGGCGGCGCTCAACACGTAGCCGTGGAGGGCGAAGCAGGGCACCAACAGGGGGGCGGGCAGCCGGCCGATCACCACCAGCCCCTCCACCACGAGGGTGAGGGCCACCAACAGCTCGGCGGCGGGCAGCTGGGGGGTGAGCAGGCCCAGGAGGGTGCCCAGCAATCCAACAGCCAACAGACCCAGCATCCAACGGCTGGAGCGCTGCAGACCCACCAGGGCCAGGGCCAGCAGGAAGAGCAGGTGGTCCGGACCCAGCAGGGGGTGGCCCAGGCCACTGAGCAGCCCCGCCAGGGGGGTGGGTTGCTGCTGATGGAACAACTCCATCAGGTGGTGGGCGGATGCCGGAGCCGCGGAGAGCAGCAGCAGGCCGGCGGCGCTGACGGGCAGCAGCCAGGTGGGGCGTTGGGTCATCCGGAGGCCTGGTCCGCGCCAGGGGATTGAAGGGTTTGGTCAGCGCCGGCGGGCGTTCTGGCTGGGGCTGTCGCCGAAGGCGAACCACCCTTCACAGCTGCGGGACAGCGCCGGTTTTCCACCGGACTTTCCCCGTTACCTCCCTGGGCTGATCCCCCGGGGAACCGGACACCTGCAATGTAGGCCGTCCCCACCGGAGCCGCCCTAACGGCAGGCGAGGCTGTCACGGGTGTCCACCCCGGTGCGGGGGTTGGTGCCGGAGGCGCGGCCGCAGAGGGCCTTCTGCTGGGGTAGATCCAGCACCGCGTCGGTGAAATCCGCCCCCTCGATCAGCGCGGCGGTGAACTTGCTGTTCATCAACATGGCGTTGCGCAGCACGGCGCCGCTGAGGTCGGCACCATCGAAGCGGCTGGCGAAGGCCACGGCATCCTCGAGATCAGCGCCGCGCAGGTTGGCGTTTTGAAGGTTGGCGGTGTTGAACACGGCCCCGCGCAGATCCGTGTCGCTGAGGTCGAACCCCTCCAGGGAGGCCTTGAGAAATTCCTGTTGCTGCAGATTGCGGCCGTGCATGTCGGGTTGCAGATCCTGCAGGCTGCGCCCGCCGCGCAATTCCGGTGCGGTGATCGCCTCCACCGGCAGCGGCGCCCAGGCCAGCAGCAGCAGAGGCAGCAGCAACGGCAGCAGCAGTGACGCCAGGGCACATCCGCCACGGGCGAGGCCGCTCAGCAGCCTTCGCGGCAGGGGGAAGGGTTCCACGGCACCACTAGCTTGGGGCGCTCAAGTTATTGCAGGCGGCGGCCCCAGCGCGACCGATGAGCAAAGCCCTGCGCGTGGTGGTGCCACCCCATCCCCTGATTGGCCACTGGCTCACCCTGCTGCGCGATCAGGACACCCCATCCGCCCTCTTTGGCACCGCCATGGCCGAACTGGGGCGCTGGCTCACCTACGAGGCCCTGCGCGACTGGATCCCCTACCAACGGGTGGCCGTGCAGACCCCACTCGCCCCCACCGAGGGCACGGTGGTGGATGCCTCGGTGCCGCTGCTGGCGGTGCCCCTGCTCCCTGGGGGCCTGGGGTTGTGGGAGGGGGCCCGCTCGGTGTTGCCCCATGCCGCCCTGGCGCCGATGGCCCTGGAGCAAACCGCCACGGGAACCGTGAGCAGCCCCTTCAACGGCCTGCCCGGCAGCATCCCCGACCGGGCCGGGGTGCTGGTGTTCGCCCCCCAGGTGGCCACCGGCTCCCGCCTGTTGCATGTGCTGGAGCAGTTGGAACGCCGCGGGGTGCAGGGGGTGCGGGTCCGGGTGATCACCTGCGTGGCCTCCAGCCCGGGGCTGAAGCGCCTGGGGGAGCGCTACGGCGACCTGACCCTCTACACCGGCTGCATTGATGCGGAGCTGGACCCGGAGCAGCGGATCCTGCCGGGTCTGGGGGATCCCGGGGACCGTCTGTGTGGCCTGAGCGGCTCAGGCTTCGTAGGCTGAGGCGACAGCACAGGCCCGACCCCCACAGCGATGGCACGAGACAGCGGCTCCGGATCCCTCGGCACCCTGGTGGCCGGCGCGGTGATCGGCGCCGCCGGCCTGGCCTGGTGGCTGCTGTCGGAAGCGGAACGGCGCCAGCAGCGCAGCCGCCAGGAGCGCAACCTGCGCCTCAGCCGCCTTTCCGGCCCCGACGATGGGGCCCTGGATCTGCAGCACGACGGACTGCGGCCAGGCCGGGAGATCGAATTGCAGGACAAGGTGCAACAGCTGAACCAGGCCATCGACGATGTGCGCCGGCAGCTCGAGGGTCTCACCCCCCAAAACTGAGCCACACCGCTCGGTAGGTTGCTGGAACGACTCCGCCGCAGCCATGCTCCGCTCCGCCGCGATCACCCAGGGGATCCAGCGCTCCCCCAACCGCGCCATGCTGCGGGCGGTGGGCTTCGGTGACGGCGACTTCAACAAGCCGATCATCGGCATCGCCAACGGCTACAGCACCATCACCCCCTGCAACCTGGGGTTGAACGACCTGGCGCGCCGTGCCGAGGAGGCGGCCCACGCAGCCGGGGCGATGCCACAGCTGTTCGGCACCATCACGGTGAGCGATGGCATCTCCATGGGTACCGAAGGGATGAAGTATTCCCTGGTGAGCCGCGAGGTGATCGCCGATTCGATCGAAACCGCCTGCAACGGCCAGAGCATGGATGCCCTGCTGGCCATCGGCGGCTGCGACAAGAACATGCCCGGCGCCATGCTCGCCATGGCGCGCATGAACATCCCGTCGATCTTTGTCTACGGCGGCACCATCAAGCCGGGCAAGCTCGGCGCCTGTGACCTCACGGTGGTGAGTGCGTTCGAGGCGGTGGGTCAGTACAGCGGTGGCCGCATCGACGAGCAGGAGCTCACCGCCATCGAGAAGAACGCCTGCCCGGGGGCCGGCAGCTGCGGCGGCATGTTCACCGCCAACACCATGAGCGCCGCCTTTGAGGTGCTGGGGCTCAGCCTGCCCTACAGCTCCACCATGGCCGCGGAGGACCCCGAGAAGGCCGACAGCGCCGCCCGCAGCGCCGAGGTGCTGGCGGAGGCCATCGCGGCCAACATCCGCCCCCGCGACCTGCTCACCCGCAAGGCCTTTGAAAACGCCATCAGCGTGATCATGGCGGTGGGGGGATCCACCAACTCGGTGCTGCACCTGCTGGCGGTGGCCCGCACCGCCGGGGTGGAGCTCAGCATCGACGACTTTGAAGCGATTCGCCAGCGGGTGCCGGTGATCTGCGACCTCAAACCCAGTGGCCGCTACGTGACGGTGGACCTGCACCGGGCCGGCGGCATTCCGCAGGTGATGAAGCTGCTGCTGGATGCGGGGCTGCTCCACGGCGACTGCCGCACCATCGAGGGCAAAACCCTCCAGGAGGTGCTGGCGGATGTGCCCTCCGAGCCCCCCGCCGGTCAGGACGTGATTCGCCCCCTCAGCCATCCCCTCTATGCCAAGGGGCACCTGGCGATCCTCAAGGGCAACCTGGCGGAGGAGGGGGCCGTGGCCAAGATCAGCGGTGTCAAGAATCCGGTGATCACGGGCCCGGCCCGGGTGTTCGAAAGCGAGGAAACCTGCCTGGCGGCGATCCTCGACAAGCGCATCAACCCCGGTGATGTGGTGGTGGTGCGCAATGAGGGCCCCGTGGGCGGACCCGGCATGCGCGAGATGCTCAGCCCCACGGCCGCCATCGTGGGCCAGGGGCTGCTGGATTCGGTGGCGTTGATCACCGATGGCCGCTTCTCCGGTGGATCCTTCGGCCTGGTGATCGGCCACATCGCCCCTGAGGCGGCGGTGGGCGGCACGATCGGCCTGGTGCAGGAGGGCGACAGCATCACCGTGGATGCCAATCAGCTGCTGATCCAGCTGAACGTGGACGCCGCTGAACTGGACCGGCGCCGACAGGCCTGGGTGGCCCCGGAGCCCCGCTACCGCACCGGAGTGCTGGGCAAATACGCCCGCCTGGTGAGCTCCAGCAGCAAGGGGGCTGTCACGGATCCTGTGGACTGAGCAGGGCCCGCACCCGCCGGCAGAACCCCTCCAGGGGGGCGCCGTCGGGGGGGCGTTCGCAGCGCTCACCGCTGCTGGCCCGCATCCACACCGCATGGCTGCCATGCCAGAGCAGGGGAGCCTGCTCATCCCCCAGCCGGGTGAGCATCAGGTTGAGGTCGGCGCCGCTGCGGTAGATCTCCAGCTCCAGGTCGCGCTCGGGCAGGCGGCCTCCCGCTTCATCCCGGGCTTCGATGCGCAGGCAGCAATCGCTGCAGTCGCCGATGGTGCTGGGCTCGGGGCCGGTGAAGCGCACCGCATGGCGAGCGGGTTTGAGGCAGACATCCGCGGCTTTGGCCAGCAGCTCCAGCAGCGGCGCATCAGGCGTCAGGGCCACGGCGGCGTCAGGGAACGGCACGGATCGCGCGCACCATCAGGCGCAGCTCCCCTGGGCGGAAGCCGGGATTGCGTCCACCGATGTCGCCGAACTTGGAATGCAGGATCTGCAGCCGTGTGATGCCGGCGGCGTCAAAGCGCAGGGGCAACCCCAAGGGGGTGGCCCGCACACTGGGGGTGAGGCGGTTGAAGGGGATGGTGACCACCGAGGTGCCACTGCTCTGGGTGGAAAACTCAGCCACCCAGCGCAATCCCCCCGGGATCAGCTCAGTGAGCCCCGCCACCCCATCACGGCAGGCCACCGCCAGCTTGTAGCGGCGTCCGTCGCCATCCAGTTCCAGCTGCAGGGCCCCGTAGGCGGAGAGGTCCAACGGCGGCGTGTACACCGGTGAACGGCAACTCACGAAGCCGCCCCCCTCGGGTTCCACCAGCGCATCCATCAGCAGACCGGCGGAGCTGGCCTGGCAGTTGCCCTGGCTGCGCCCCCCCATGATCGTGTCGTTGAGGGGCTGCCAGCCGGCAAATCCGTCGCCGCTGGCGATCAACAGGGGCGTGAGCATGGACAGGGCCGCAGCGATCAACACCCTGCCGCAGCGTCGGCGTCGGCGAGCACCAACACCGGCGAACGGGGTTGCACCAACCGGGCCGGTGTGCGCTGCGCCGATTCCGCCGGATCCAACAGCCGCTGCAGCGCCTGGCGCTTGGCGGCTCCACTCACCAGGAAGATCACCTGGCGGGCCGCGCTCAGCACGGGGGCCGTGAGGCTGATGCGCTCCATCCCCTTGCCGGCGCCGATGGTGACGGCCCGCTGCCGCTCCTGGGTGGCGGCGGTGCCGGGAAACAACGACGCGGTATGGCCGTCATCGCCGAGGCCCAGCAGCATCACGTCAAAACAGGGGGGATCCCCGGGGCACAGCTGCCGCACGTACTGCTCAAAGGCGTCCACGCTCGCCTGGGGGCTCTCCAGTTGGGTGGGCACCGGATGGAAACGGGCCTGCCCCCCCGGCCCCTCAGGGTTGAGCAGGGTTTCCGCCAGCATGCGGGCATTGCTGGCGGGATCGCTGGCGCTCACCCAGCGCTCATCGCCGAGCACCACATCCACCCGCGACCAGGGCAGGTGTTCCCGGTTGAGCAGCCGATAGGCCGCTGCCGGGGTGGAACCGCCGGAGAGGGCGATGTGGGCCCGATCCCGTTCGTCGAGGGCCAGGTCGATCAGGGAGGCCACCTGCTCTGAACAGCGCTTCGCCAGCAGGTTGGCGTCGCTGACCACGTCCAACCGGTAGGTGGTGGGTGGGGTCATCTCACATCCACTCGGTGTGGAAGCTGCCGGGCTGGTCCACCCGCTCGTAGGTGTGGGAGCCGAAGCAATCACGCATGGCCTGCACCAGGTTCTGGGGTAGGCGACCGGTGAAATAGCTGTCGATGTAATCGAGGGAACTGCCGAGGCACGGCACCGGCACGCCGGCATGGGCGGCGGTGGCCACCACCTGACGCAGGCCGGGCAGCCGCCGGCGGATCTGCTCCACGAACCACGGGTCCACCATCAGGTTGGGGAGGTTGGCCTGGGCGGTGTAGGCGTTCTGAATCCGCTGCAGCAGCCGGGCGCGAATGATGCAGCCCCCCTTCCAGATCTGGGCGATCGCCGCCATGTCCAGCGCATAGCTGTGCAGCTTGGAGGCCTCCTGCAGCAGCGCCATCCCCTGGGCATAGCTGGCGATGGAGGCCAGCACGCAGGCATCCATCAGGGCATCGATGGCCACGGGCTGCAGCGCCGGAGCCGGCACCAGCCCATCGGCCGCCAGCCGCTCCGGCCGCATGGAACTGAGCACCCGAGCGTTGAGGGCGGCATAGATGGTGGGCACGGGCACCCCCATCTGCAGGGCGCTCTCCACGGTCCAGAGGCCGGTGCCCTTCTGGCCGGCCGCATCCACAATCTTCTCCACCAGATCGCCACCATCGGCGGGATCCTTGGTGCGCAGGCAGATCTCGGTGATCTCCACCAGGAAGGAGGAGAGCTCCTCGGTGCCGTTCCACTGGGCCAGCACGGCGGCCATGGCGTCGCCATCCATGCCGGAGCAGCGCTTCATCAGGTCGTAGGCCTCGGCCAGGATCTGCTCAACGCCGTATTCGATGCCGTTGTGGACGGTCTTGACGAAGTGACCGGCGCCACCGGGGCCGATGTAGGTGACGCAGGGGCCATCGTCGACCTGGGCGGCCATTTTGCACACCAACGACTCAATGGCGTCGTAGGCGGCACGGGTACCGCCGGGCATCATGCTCGGCCCCTCCAGGGCCCCCTTCGCCCCTCCGGAAACCCCCATGCCGATGTAGCCGAAGCTGCGGCTCTCCAGCTCCGCCACCCGCCGCTCGGTGTCGGTGTAGAGGGAATTGCCGCCATCGATCAGCAGATCCCCCTCCTCAAGCAGTGGGGAGATTTGCTGGATCATGGCGTCGATTGGATCGCCCGCCTTGATCATCATCAGGATGCGGCGGGGCCGCTCCAGCTTGGCGATGAAGTCCTCCAGGGAGGTGGCGCCGATGATCCGCTTGCCGGCTCCGCGCCCCGCCAGGAACTCCTCGGTCTTGGCGTAGGTGCGGTTGTAGACGACGCTGGAAAACCCGTTGCGCTCAGCGTTGAGCACCAGGTTTTCGCCCATCACCCCAAGACCGATCAGGCCGAAGTGGGCCTTGTCCATGGCTGGATGCCTCCAGGATTCACTGCAGTGTGGCGAGCGTGCGGGGGCTGTGCAGCCGCCCGTTGGCAACTGTCAACGGCTCGGCACCGACGGGTCGACGTTGGCGCCGCTCAGATCACCATGCCGTCGGGGATGGTGGCGTTCTTGACCACCACCACAATGCCGTTGCGGATGTAGAAGCCGTGCTCGGGGCGATCAGCCTCCTCCACCCGGTCCTTGTTGACGATCGTCACGTCCCGGCCGATGCGGGCGTTCTTGTCGAGGATGGCGCGCTTCACCGTGGTGCCCCGGCCCACCCCCAGGGGGGTGCCGCCCCGTTCCCGCAGCACGGCGCGCTCCTCACAGGATTCAAAAAAGTCGTTGCCCATCACCAGGGTGTCCTGGAGCACCACTTCGTCCTCCACCCGGGAGCGCACCCCCAGCACGCAGTGGTGGATGCTGCAGGCCTTGAGCATGGAGCCCTCACCGATGATCGACTCGGTCACCTGGGTGTCCAGCATCTTGCTGGGGGGCAGGTAGCGGGGCCGGGTGTAGATCGGGAACTTCTCGTCGTAGAAGGAGAAGGCGGGGTTGGGTTGGGCCGTGAGGGCCAGATTGGCCTCGTAGAAGGCACCAATGGTGCCGATGTCCTCCCAGTAGTCGTCAAACAGGTAGCTCTGCAGATGGTCACCACGCTGCAGGGAGGCGGGGATCAGCTCCTTGCCGAAGTCGGTGGCGGTGGGGTTCTGGGCCAGCAGGTCGAACAGGGTGTCGCGGCTGAACACATAGATCCCCATCGACGCGAGATAGGGGCGCTTGAGGGCCTCATCGGCGCTGAGTCCCAGCCGGGAGGTGTCCACCCACATGGCCTTGAGGGCCTCACCCTTGGGCTTCTCGCGGAACTCCTGGATGCGGCCGTGGTCGTTGGTGTGCATCAAGCCGAAGCCCTCCGCCTGGGCGGCATCCACCGGCAGGGCGCCGATGCTGACGTCAGCGCCGGTGCTGATGTGGTGGTCCACAAAGGCGCTGTAATCCATCCGGTAGAGCTGGTCGCCGGAGAGGATCAGGTAGTGGTCCACATCCCACTCCTGGAACAGCCACTGGTACTTGCGCACCGCATCGGCCGTGCCCTCGAACCAGCTGGGGCTCTCCGGCGTCTGCTGGGCGGCCAGCACCTCCACGAACCCCTGGCCGAATCCGGCGGAGAGGTTGTAACTCTGGGTGAGGTGACGGTTCAACGAGGCGCTGTTGAACTGGGTCAACACGTACATCTTGATGATGCCCGAGTTGATGCAATTACTGATCGGAATATCAATGAGCCGGTATTTACCCGCCAGCGGCACCGCGGGCTTGGCACGCATCTTGGTGAGCGGGTAGAGGCGGGTGCCGGCGCCGCCGCCGAGAATGATGGCCAGAACGCGCTTCATACCAGCTCCCAGTTGCCCTGTGCGGCAGCACCGTAAGCGATGGGAAGGGGGGCCCGGGCGCGTTTCTGCAGATTGGCTGAAAACTGAAGGAACTGCCCTGTTGGTCCCTTCAAAACAGCACAAGATTCACCCAAATGGGGGTGTCGCGAAGGACACCGTGTCCTGTCGCGATCAGCTAGGAGGTTCGTTGAGGTCGAACAGGTCCTGCAGCACCTGCATGGCGATGTGTCGCTGCTGACGCGGCTGCGGGGCCCGCAGGTTGGTCACGGGGGTATGCAGGATCTTGTTGATGATGCCCTTGCTCAGGGCCTCCACCACCTTGCGCTCCCGGGCCGAGAGATCCGGCCCCATGCGGCTCAGGGCCTTGTGCAGCTCCTGCTCGCGGATGTCCTCCAGCTGGGTGCGCAGACGATTCACCACCGGCACCGCCTCGAGGCCATCCCACCAGTCGAGGAACTGACGGCCCTCGTCCTGCAGCAGCAGCTCCGCCTCAGCCGCCATCTCACGGCGGGCCTCCTGGTTGCGGGCCACCACCTCTTGCAGGTCGTCCACATCGAAGGAGGCCACCCCCTGCAGGGCGCTCACATCCGCGGCGATGTTGCGGGGCACACCGATGTCCACCAGCATCAGGGCGGAGCGGCGGTTGAGTTTGCCCAGCCGGGCCGCATCGATGATCGGCTCGTCGGCGGCCGTGCTGGTGAACACCAGGGAACAGGTGCTCAGGCAGTGGTCCAGGTCGGCGAGGGGCCGGCACTGCACCGGTAGCGCCGGGAAATCGGCCGCCATCAGCTCCGCCCGTTCCACGGTGCGGTTCAGCAGCACCACCCCCGGGGCCCCCTTGGCCTGCAGGTGCTGCAGCAGTAGACGGGCCATGCGCCCCGCCCCCACCACGGCGATCTGCTCCTGGTCGAGGGGCACCAGGTCGTCGACACCGCGGGCCTGGCCCACCTTGAGCTGGGCCAGCTCCACGGCGGCGGAGCTGATCGAGACGGCGCCGGTGCCCAGGTTGGTTTCGGTGCGCACGCGCTTGCCGGTGCTCACCGCCTGGTTGAGCAGGCGGTTGAGGATCGGACCGATGGATTGGTGCTCCTGGCCGAGGCGCACCATTTTCTTCACCTGGGAGAGGATCTGGCCCTCGCCGAGCACCAGGGAATCGAGGCCGGCCGCCACCCGCATCAGGTGGGCCACCGCCTCGTCATGGTGGTAGGTGAACAGGTGGGGGAGCAGCTGCTCCACCTGCAGCCCGGAGAGGTCGCTGAGGAAGCTGCCAACGGCGCTGACCCCCAGCTCCGGGTGGCGCAGCAGGGTGTAGATCTCCAGCCGGTTGCAGGTGCTGAGGATCGAGGCCTCCAGCACCTGCTCGTCGGAGCGGAGGCGCTGGAGCGACTCCTCCATGCTCTGCTCGGCGATGCTGAGCCGCTCCCGGATCTCCACCGGGGCCGTGCGATGACTCAGGCCGACGACGGCAATGTGCATGGACGGTGTGTTGGGACAAGAGACGGAAGCCGTCTCCCCCACCACCGGGGCAGGGACAGACGGCTCGGGAGCGGGTTCGCTCAGCGCAGGGCGATGCTCTTGGCGCCGTCCTTGATGTGCACGGTGGTGGTGAACCGTGCGGTGTTGTCGAGGGTGCTGATCACCAGGGAGCTGGTGCGGGTGCAGTCCTTCTCGAACTTGACGCCGTCGAACAGCAGACCATCGGTGATGCCGCTGCCGGCGAACATCACGTTCTCACCGCTGGCGAGCTCCTCGGCTTCATAGACCTTGTCGGGATCGCTGATGCCCATCTCCGCCAGGCGGGCCAGGTTGCCCTCCTTGGTGAGCCCCTCCCACTCGGAGGTCTGGGCCACGGCGGGGTCGTACACCAGCTGGCCCTGGAAGTGGGCGCCGAGGGCCCGCAGGGCGGCGGCGGAGATCACGCCCTCGGGGGCGGCGCCGATGCCCATCAGGCAGTGGGTGCCGGTGCCGGCGAAACCGCAGGCGATGGCGGCCTGCACATCACCGTCGGAAATGGGCTGCACGCGGGCGCCGGTGGCGCGGATCTCCTTGATCAGATCCTTGTGGCGGGCGCGGTCCATCACCACGATCACCAGTTCATCGGCGGGCAGGCCGAGGCACTCGCTGAGGATCTTGATGTTTTCGGTGGCGGACTTGCGGATGTCCACCTTGCCCTTGGCCGCCGGGGGGGCAGCCAGCTTCTTCATGTAGAAGTCGGGGGCGTTGAACAGCCCGCCGCGGTCGGAGGCGGCGAGCACGGCCATGGAGCCGCGCTGGCTGTTGGCGCAGAGGTTGGTGCCTTCGCAGGGGTCCACGGCGAAATCCACGCCGGGGCCGGTGCCACTACCCACCTCTTCACCGATGTAAAGCATCGGGGCTTCGTCGCGCTCGCCTTCACCGATCACGATGCGGCCCTGCATCTGGATCTTGCCCATGCGCTCGCGCATGGCCTCCACGGCGGCGGCGTCGGCCTCGTTCTTGAGGCCCATGCCGGTGAGTTTCGCGGACGCGATCGCGGCCTGTTCAACAACCTCGAGAATTTCCTGAATCAGGGTGCGATCCACGTCAGATCCGGCAAAGGGAAGGGGGTAGCGCAGGCGGGAGGGGGTGCAGCTGACGCTTGGCGCCTGGGGGAACCAGCCGACAGTCCAGCAGCTGCAGGCCCTCTCGGGCTTTGAGCGCCGCCCACTGTATCAGTGCTTCCCAAGAGGCCCGCCGCGGGGGTTGCCCGAAGGCCGCTTCTACAATCCCCGTTCTCTGTCCCCCCGGTGGCACCCATGAGCACCAAGCCCCTGGTGATCTCCCCTTCGATCCTCTCCGCCGATTTCTCCCGACTGGGGGAGGACGTGCGGGCCGTGGACGCCGCCGGTGCCGACTGGATTCACGTGGATGTGATGGACGGCCGCTTCGTGCCCAACATCACCATCGGCCCGATGATCGTGGAGGCCCTGCGGCCGGTCACCCAGAAGCCCCTGGACGTGCACCTGATGATCGTGGAGCCGGAGAAGTACGTGGCGGACTTCGCCAAGGCCGGCGCTGACATCATTTCGGTGCAGGTGGAGGCCTGCACCCACCTGCACCGCAACCTGGGCCAGATCAAGGATCTGGGCAAGAAGGCCGGCGCCGTGCTCAACCCCGGCACCCCGATCGACACCCTGGAGTACTGCCTGGAGCTGTGCGACCTGGTGCTGGTGATGAGTGTGAACCCCGGATTCGGGGGCCAGAGCTTCATTGAGAGCCAGGTGCAGAAGATCCGCGACCTGCGCCGCCTCTGTGATGCCAAGGGCCTCGACCCCTGGATCGAGGTGGACGGCGGCATCAAGGCCGAGAACGCCTGGAAGGTGATCGAAGCCGGCGCCAACGCCATCGTGAGCGGCTCGGGCGTGTTCAACCAGCCCAGCTACGCCGACGCCATCACCGGCATCCGCAACAGCAAGCGCCCCGTGGCGGTGGCCGCCTGAGGCCCCCAGGGCCCAACGCAACACAGGGGGCCCCTCAGGGCCCCTTTTGATTTAGGCGCTCAGGAACCAGCCGTAGCTGTGCAAACCGATGCCCAGCAGGTTGACGCCGATGTAGCAGACGCAGATCACCACGAAGCCCGCCACCGCCACCAGGGCGGGCCGGCGGCCCTGCCAGCCGCGGCTCAGGCGGGTGTGCAGGTAGGCGGCGTACACCAGCCAGCAGATCAGGGCCCAGGTTTCCTTCGGATCCCAGCTCCACCAGCTGCCCCAGGCCTCATTGGCCCACACGGCTCCGCTGACGATGCCCACCGACAAGAGCAGGAAGCCCACGGTGATCGTGCGGTAGCTGAGGCTGTCGAGCTGCTCGCTCAGGGAGAGGCTGCCGCTGCTGAAGTTGAAGCCGGCGCCGCCGGCCACACCGGCCAGCTCCGCCTGGCGGAAGCCACCGCTGCCGATGGAGCTGCTGCGCAGCTCCAGTTGCTGGCCCCGGTCGGTCACCAGCACGGCCAGGGAGAGCAGTGAGCCCACCAGCAGGGCGGCATAGCTGACCATGATCACGCTCACGTGCATCACCAGCCAGCTGGAGCGCAGGGCCGGCACCAGGGGCGCGGCCTGCTGCAGCTGATCGGGCAGGGCGAAGCTGGCGAAGGCCACACCGCCGAGGGCCATGGGGGTGGCGGCGGCGGCCACCACCGGGCTGGGGTAGCTGCGCTCCACCAGCAGCTGGGTGAGGGTGCTGGCCCAGGCGAGGAAACAGAGGGATTCGTAGAGGTTGCTGATCGGGAAGTGGCCCGACTGCCACCAACGCAGCACCAGCTGGGCGGTGAGGGCCAGGTTGGCGGCCGCCACCAGCAGACGCACCACGGTGCTGCCCTGGCCGGCGCTGCTGACGCTCCAGAACGACAGCGGCAAGGCCAGCAGCAGCAGGGCAAAGGCGCCGAGGCCCAGGGCCAGTACCGGATCGGACACGTCGGGGAGGGCTGCAGGAAGACCGGCGCCCAGTCTGCCGTGCAGGACGGGTTGGGCGAGCGGCTTCAGCGGCTGGCCTGTCGCAACAGTTGAAGACCGCCCGCCAGGCCGATGAACACCGGCATCCAGGCGGCAAAGAAGGGCAGCAGGGTGCCCTTGATCCCCAGGGAGCTGAAGATGAAGCTCATCAGGTAGTAGCCGAAGATCAGCAGCACGCTGATGCCGAAGCCCTGGCTGCGGCTGGTGCGGGCGTTGGGGCGCACCCCCAGGCTGCTGCCGATCAGCCCGAACACCAGACAGATGGTGGGGAAGGCGAACTTCTCCTGGATCCGCACCCGCAGGCGTCGGGCCTCCTTCTGGTCTCCGGCCTGGCTGAGCAGGGCCTCCGCCCGCATGGCCTGGCCCACGGTCATCTGGGCGGCGTCGCTGGGGAGCTCCGCCACATCGATGGGGGTGCGCACAAAGGGATAGAAGTAGCTCGTGTATTTGGCCGAGGTGGTGATATCGCTGTCGGGGTCGACGGTGAGGATGCTGCCGTTGCGGAACTCCCACATCGCCTTGCGCTCGTCCCACACGGCCGACCGGGCGGTGAGCACCTGCTGCATGCTGGCCCGCGAGAGATCCAGCACCGTCACCTGGCTCATGGTGCCGTCCTTGAATTCCCGGGCGTAGAAGAGCTGGGTGAGGCCATCCTCCTGCGGATCGCCGGGGCTCTTGGGGGCGATGGGGCCGAAGCGGGAGTAGACGATGTTCTTGCCGGTTTTCGCGGAGAGGGCCCGACCCAGGGCGGAATCAAAGGTGAGCGACGCGGCGGTGTTGGCCGCCGGCACGATCACGTCGTTGAACACGAAGGTGAGCAGGCTCATCAACAGGGCCAGCACCAGGGCCGGCAACACCATCCGCCAGGTCTTGACGCCGAGGCTGCGCAGGGCCGTGAGCTCGCTGTTGGCGGAGAGCCGGCTGAAGGCCAGCAGGGTGGCCAGCAGCGTGGCCATCGGGAAGGAGAGCACCAGGAAGCCGGGCAGCCGCAGGGCCAGCACCTGGCCTGCCGCCAGCAGCGGCATGCCCGATTCGGCCACCATCCGCACCAGCTCGAACACCACCCCCACCGACAGGGACACGGCGGTGAAGGCGGCGATGCCGAACAGCAGGGGCGCGATCAACTCGGAGGTGAGCCAGCGGTCCAGCAGGGGAATGCGCAGCCACTGGCGGCGGAGCTGCTCCAGGGGGCGATGCAGCAGGGCGGCGAGCGGGGAGGGGGTGGGGGTCACAACCGGAAGTCCTCCCCGAGGTAGTGGCGCCGCACCAGCGGATCGCTGGCCATCTCCCGGGAGGAGCCGCTGGCCAGGATGCTGCCCTCCGTGAGGATGTAGGCCCGGTCGGTGATGGCCAGGGTCTCGCGCACGTTGTGGTCGGTGATCAGGATGCCCATGCCGCGGTCCCGCAGGCTGGCGATCAGCTCCTGAAGATCGGCCACCGCCAGCGGATCCACCCCGGCGAAGGGCTCATCGAGGAGCAAATAACGGGGGCCCGCTTCCCCCACCGCCAGGGCGCGGGCCACCTCGCAGCGGCGGCGCTCACCCCCGGAGAGTTGGAAGCCGCGCCGGTGGGCGAAGGCACTGAGGTGGAAGTCGTCGATCAGGCGCTCGGCCCGCTGGCGCCGCTCCCCCGGGGGCAGGCCGCTTTCCTGCAGGGCCAGCAGCAGGTTGTCGCGCACGCTGAGGTTGCGGAACACGCTGGCCTCCTGCGGCAGATAGCCGATGCCCTCCCGGGCCCGCAGGGGCATCGACAGGTCGGCGATGCTGGCGCCGTTCATCACCACATCACCGGAATCGGGCCGCAGCAGGCCGGTGACCAGGTTGAAGGTGGTGGTTTTGCCGGCGCCGTTGGGGCCCAGCAGACCCACCACCTCCCCGGGCTGAAGGCTGAGGCTCACCTGCTTCACCAGGGGGCGTCCCCCGATGGTGAGGGCCACCCGGTTGAGTTCCAGGCTCATGGCTTGGCGGGCCGCTGCCGCGCCGGCAGGCTGACGCGGCTGTACACCTGCTGACCGGTGGGGGGGATCGCCACCAGGCGGTCACGCTCCACCAGGTAGATCACCCGTTCGGCCCGCAGCAGGTTGCCGCCCTCCTGGACGATGTCCACATCACCGCTGAGCACCACGCGGCCCTCACGGCTGAAATACTGCGCCTGGCGGGCGGTGGCCACCACCCGTTGATCGGGGTACACGATGCGCACGTTGCCGCTGGCGGTGATCACGCCGGTGGACTGATCCGCACGCTGCAGGTCGGACTCGATCGTGACCAGCCCCGTGCGCACGCGGGCCGGCGGGGCGGGCTGTGCCGTCGCTGCGGCCGGCTGCACCGGCAAGGGGGTGGGCTGGGATGGCCCCTGGAGGGTGTTGCCGCGGGCGGAGATCGGCGCCAACAGGGCCAGAGCCAGGGCGGCGTACCCGGCGGAAGCCCAGGTGGAGCGGTGCATCTGCTGGGGTCCGCTGCTCACCCGGTGCCCGTCCGCTGTACTGGCGGCCATCGTATCCCGCGTTATCGGGCCGTCCGCAGCTGCGGCGGCGGCAGGCTTGCCACGGACTGCTGCTGTTGCAGGGCCCGCAGCAGGGCCTGGGCGCCCTGGCGCAGGTGGTCGAGGTCGAGACCGAGCTGCACGGGGCCATAGGCCTGGAGCCGGCCAAGCCCCTCGCCCAGCAGCACGGTGGCGCCGCGCAGGTTGCCCCGCTGCAGGTGCAACTGGCTCACCGCAATCTGCAGGATGCCCTGCAGGGCCTTGCGGCTGGGGCCCTGGCATTCGTGCCAGAGCTCCTCAAAACCGTCGTGGCAGGCGTACCACTCCCCCGCGTTGAACAGGTCCACGGCCTGCCCAAAGCGGGGGTCGGACATCAGCGGTTGCTCGTCGGGATCGAGCGCAGCGCTCAACGCTTGGCGGGCTTCTTGGCGGGAAGCTTGCGCAGACGGATCGACTCGGGGGTGACCTCGAGCATCTCATCGGGGCCGATGTACTCCAGGGCACGCTCCAGGGTCATCTGCAGGGGGGCCTGCAGGGTGTCGAGTTCCTCAGCGCCGGCGGAGCGCATGTTGGTGAGCTGCTTGGTCTTGCAGACGTTGATCTCGAGGTCCTGGGGGCGGTTGTTCTCGCCGATGATCATGCCCTTGTACACCTTGGTGCCCGGGGTGATGAAGAACTGGCCGCGGTCCTCGGCGTTCTTCAGGGCATAGAAGGTGGCGGTGCCCTCCTCGAAGGCGATCAGCACGCCATTGCGGCGGGCGTCGAAGTCGCCCTGCATCTTGCGGTAATCGAGGAAGGAGTGGCTCATGATCCCTTCACCGCGGGTGGCGCGGATGAACTCGCCGCGGAAGCCGATCAGGCCCCGGGAGGGCACCACGAACTCCAGCTGGGTGCGGCCGTCGTTGGTGTTCTCCATGTTCTGCATCTCGGCCTTGCGGATGCCGAGCTTCTCGATGCAGGCGCCGACGGATTCCTCCGGCACATCCAGCACCAGGGTTTCAAAGGGCTCGGAGGGGGTGCCGTCGATGGTGCGGAAGATCACCTGGGGCTGGGACACCTGGAACTCGTAGCCCTCGCGGCGCATGGTTTCGATCAGGATGCCCAGGTGCAGCTCACCGCGGCCGCTGACGGCCCAGCGGTCCGGGGAATCGGTGTCCTCCACCCGCAGGGCCACATTGGTGAGCAGTTCCTTCTGGAGCCGGTCGCGCACCTGGCGGCTGGTGACGAATTTGCCCTCCTTGCCCGCGAAGGGGGAGTCGTTGACCACGAAGGTCATCTGCAGGGTGGGTTCGTCCACCTTGATCAGGGGCAGGGCCTCCGGGTTGTCGGGGCAGGCGATGGTCTCGCCGATGTTCACCTCGTCGAAACCGGCCACCGCCACCAGATCACCGGCGCGGGCCTCCTCCACCTCCACCCGCTGCAGCCCCTGGAAGCCCAGCAGCTTGCTGATGCGCCCGCGCTTGACACTGCCGTCGTCCCGCAGCAGGGCCACGGGCTGGTTGGCGCGGATGGTGCCGTTGTGGATGCGGCCGATCATGATCCGGCCCAGGAAATCGCTGTAGTCGAGGGTGGTCACCTGCAGCTGCAGGGGCTTCTCGGGATCACCCACCGGCGGCGGCACATGGCGCAGGATCGCTTCGAACAGCGGCAGCATGTTCTCGCTGTCGGTCTTCATGTCCGGCTTGGCGTAGCCGCCCATGCCACTGCCGAACAGGTAGGGGAAGTCGCACTGGTCGTCGTCGGCACCCAGTTCCAGGAACAGGTCAAGCACCTTGTCGACCGCCTGCTCCGGATCGACGCGGGCCCGGTCAATCTTGTTCACGAACACGATCGGGCGCAGGCCCTTCTCCAGGGCCTTCTTGAGCACAAAGCGGGTCTGGGGCATGGGGCCCTCGTTGGCGTCCACGATCAGCAGACAGCCATCCACCATCCCCAGCACCCGCTCCACCTCACCACCGAAATCGGCGTGGCCCGGGGTGTCCACGATGTTGATCCGGATGCCGTCGTAATCCACGGCGGTGTTCTTGGAGAGGATCGTGATGCCGCGCTCCCGCTCCAGGTCGTTGGAGTCCAACACACAGGTGGGCACCGCCTCGTTGTCGCGGAAGATGCCCGATTGGGCCAGCAGCGCATCCACGAGCGTGGTTTTGCCGTGGTCAACGTGGGCAATGATCGCGATGTTGCGGATCGGTGTACCCGAGTGCTGGCCGCTCATGGGGAGATGGGGAGGAACAGGATGGAAACGGAATCAACGGCGGATTCCGTGCCGCGGGATGTCATCAGTGGATCTCCCGGATCGTGATCAGAGCCTCAATCCAAAACGCTCGGATCAAAGATGGTGATCAAGGGTTGATCAACTACTGGATCAAGGATTGATCCGCCACGGAGTGGCTCACTGAATGCGGTCTCGGCGTGCCGAAGCCGATGGTCCAACGGTGCGTCGCGTGATGCTATCGCAGGGCCTTTCGCCGCCTCAGCGGCGCTCCAGCAGGGTGCCGCGGGTCACCCCCAGGCGGTTCTCCAGCTGCTCCCGCTGCCACACCTCGCGGCCACTGATCTGGCCGGCGAGGGCCTGGCCGTAGAGCTGCACCCGGCGCTGCACATCGGCCGCCGATTCCTGCAGCAGCTCCAGGCGCAGATGGCGCACCCCGGCGGCCAACAGCTGGGGCAGCGCCTCGGCCGCCGTCTGGGCGCGGCCATTGAACAGGGTGTTGCGGCAGCCCAGGTCGGCCCGCAGGGGGTGCTCGGCTCCGCTGCGGTCCCGCAGCAGCACGGTGTGGTGTTCACAGGGGCGGCCGCAATCGGTGTGGTCGTGGCCGTCGGAGAGAAAGGCGCAGAACAGGCAGTGCTCCATGTGGAACAGCGGCATGTGTTGGTGCAGGGTGATCTCGAGGCTGCCGGGGGGGCAGCCGGCCACCAGATCCAGGAGCTGCTCGAGGGCCAGGTCGTAGCTGGCGGTGAGCCGCTGCAATCCCCAGCGCTTGAGCAGCCAGTGGGCCGCCAGGGGGTTGGCCACGTTGAGGGAGAAATCCCCCTGGCAGGGGGCATGGGGGGTGAGGCGCTCCAGCTGGTCGGCATTGCGAACCAGGTAGCCATCGGGGGCGGCCCGCAGCAGGGGTTCGAGGGTCCAGGCCTCATCGGGGCGGCAGATGCGAGGTCCCGCCAACCAGATGCCCCCGGGCCAGTGGCCCCGCCCTAGCTCCACGGCCTGGCGCAGCTCGGCGGGCTGCTCCAGTTCGACGATCACCCGATCCACGGCTTGGCCCCGCAGAGCCTGCAGCTGCTCCAGGCTGCGGGCCAGCACCGTCAGCGACGGGCCATCGGACTCGCAGGCCGCTGGTGTGCTGTCGGCGCCCCGGGCCCGCTGCAGCAGCGGCTCCAGCACGGCGGCCGCCTGGGGGGGAGCGGCCTGCGGCGCTGACGTCCCAGGGGCGGCGTTGGCCTCGAGGGCCTCGGCCAGTTGATCCACCAGGCGGCGGCGCAGGGCATTGAGCTGGGCCAGGGGCAGGAACAGGGCCCCCTCCAGCTGCAGCTCCAGAGCCGCCAGGTGCCAGGGGGTGCCCCCCAGGCGCCCCAGCTGCTGGCGCAGCCGTTCAGCATCGAGGCCCTGATCCCGCGCGGGTTCGAGCGGCTGCTGGGACGCCACGGTCCAGGCCCCATGGGGCAAACCCTCCGCCTCCAGCACCTCCAGCCGCAGGGGCTCACCGGCCCGGCCATGGACCCGCAGGCTGAGGGCCCGGGTGCGCTCGGGGGCTGGCCGCTCCGCCAAGCGCTGCAGCTGGCTCTCCAGCTGGGGATCACTGCTGAGCCAGCAGGGGGCCCCGGGGGCCAGGCCCTCCAGCGCAATCCGGCCCGGACCAAGGGTGACGGCGATGCAGCCCCGGGGCCTCGGGTCCACGCGCATCAGCCGCCCCCCCACCTCCTGGGGCGGCTGCAGGGGGTCGCGGCCGGGCAGCTCCAGCACCACCCCATCACCGGGCTTGAGCGGTTGGTCGCTGCGCAGCACCAACACGCCGCGGGGCTCCAGCGCCACCAGCCGAGCCACGAGGGGGCCCCGTTTCTTGCTCCAGCGGCCCTGCACCAGCCGCTGGTGGTCGATGCCCTCCAACCAACCGGTGCCCAGACCCCGCGAGAAGCTCAGCTCCAGCTGACGGCGCACGGCGGCACAGCCCCGGGTATCGAGCCGTGCAGGGTCGGCCGGCTCCAGCCCCAACTGATCGAGACCACGCCGATAGGCCTCCGTGACCGCCGCCACATAGGAGGCCTCCTTGAGGCGGCCTTCGATCTTGAGGCTCGCCACACCGGCCCGCTGCAACTGGGGCAGCAGCTCCCAGGCGGCGAGGTCCTGGGGGGAGAGCAGGTAGCGGCGGTCGTCAAGATCGCGGGCCACACCATCCACCACCAGCTGGTAGGGGAGCCTGCAGGCCTGGGCGCATTCGCCGCGGTTGGCACTGCGCTGGCCCAGGGCTTCGCTGGTGAGGCACTGGCCGGAATACGCCACGCATAGGGCCCCGTGCACAAACACCTCCAGGGGCATGGCCAGCCCCCGTTGCTGCAGCTGCCGTTGCAGCCGCTCCAGATCCCGCAGGCCCAGTTCCCGCGCCAGCACCACCCGCACCGCCCCCAGTTCAGCGGCCATGGCCACCCCGGCGGCGCTGGTGATCGACATCTGGGTTGAGCCATGCACCGCCAGTTCGGGCGTCAGCTGGGCCGCCAGCACCGCCAGGCCGATGTCCTGCACGATCAGCGCATCCACACCGGCGCTGGCCGCCGCCAGCAGCAGCTCCGCGGCGGCCGGCAGCTCGTGGGTGAACACCAGCACATTCAGCGTGAGGAAACCCTTCACGCCACGCCGGTGCAGCCAGGCCATCACCTCCGGCAAATCCTCGAGGCGGAAGTTTTCGGCCCGCAGGCGGGCATTAAACCGGTCGACGCCGAAGTAGACCGCGTCGGCGCCATTGGCCACCGCCGCCCGCAGGGAGGCCCAACAGCCCGCCGGGGCCAGCAGTTCGGGCGTGGGCCCCATCAGCGCTGCAGCCGCTGGGCCGCCTCGAACACCCGCAGGGCTTCGGCGGAGCCTTCAAACCGCCAGTGCCAGGGTTCGTAGCTCACCCCCTGGCGGTTGGCCTGGGGAAACGAGAGGTGGAAATGGAAGCGGTTGGCATGGGCCTGCAGCCAATGGAAGGCTGCGGTTTCGTCAAAGCTGGGGGAGAGGTTGGTGCCGGGGGCGCGGCCATCGCCCAGATCCACCGCATAGCCGGTGCTGTGTTCGGAGAACCCCGGAGGGGCACTCACCTGGGCCCGTTCGAGGGAGCTTTGATTGCGCTCCGACTTCACATCAAAAAAGATCTGCTTCTGGAGGGCAATGGAGCGGAAGGCGCTGAGCACGCGGATGTCGATGCCCTCGGCCGCCGCCGCCGCCTGCATCGCCTGCAGGGCCTCGGCGGCATCGCGGTGCAGGGCCATCCCCGGCACGATGCTGACCAGATCGGCGGCGGGAACCTCGGCGTAGGGGAAGTGGCCGAGCAGACGGCCATCGAGGCTCAGCCGCGCCTTGAGCCCCTGCACGGGCGGAGGGGCAAGCAGGCGCCGCACCGGCTGGGGCATCAGCAGGGCGGCCGCGGTGGCCACCAGCACGACGCCCCCCGCCCCCAGCAGGGCCGTACGCCAGCTGAAGCGGCGTTGCAGCGCCTTCGGCACCGTGCGACGGGCCAGGGGGATCTCCGCAGGTTCGAGGGGATCCACCGCCCGCAGGGATGCGACGGGTCGGCGCTCCGGCGGCATGGTGTTCGGGGCCCGTCCGGAGCTGGGCAAGCCTGATCTCCCGGACATCACAGACGGATCGATGCTACCGGCGGGGCCCGAAGCCGCCAGCGGTGGCCCGCGCAGCGGTGTTAGCTTCGGCCCAACAACCGTTTGGTGGAGCGGGTTTCAAGATGTTGCGAGTCGCGGTGGTGGGCGGCGGCCCGAGCGGATCCTGTGCTGCCGAAGTGCTGGCCAAGGCGGGCATTCAGACCTGGATCTTCGAGCGCAAGCTCGACAACGCCAAACCCTGCGGTGGGGCCATTCCCCTGTGCATGGTGGCCGAGTTCGACCTGCCGGAATCGATCATCGACCGCAAGGTCCGCAACATGAAGATGATCTCCCCCTCCAACCGGGAGGTGGACATCAATCTCGAGAACGAGAACGAATACATCGGCATGTGCCGGCGTGAGGTGATGGACGCCTTCCTGCGCAACCGTGCCGCCGAACTGGGGGCCCAGCTGGTGAATGGCCTGGTGACCAAGATCGACACCGGTGCCAACCGCCAGGGCCCCTACACCCTCACCTACTCCGACTACAGCGAAGGGGAGGCCACCGGCGACACCAAAACCCTCGAGGTGGACGTGATCATCGGCGCCGACGGCGCCAACAGCCGGGTGGCCAAGGCCATGGACGCCGGCGATTACAACGTGGCCATCGCCTTCCAGGAGCGCATCAAGCTGCCGCCGGAGGAGATGAAGTACTACGAAAGCCTGGCGGAGATGTATGTGGGCACCGATGTGTCCCCCGACTTCTACGCCTGGGTGTTCCCCAAATACGACCACGTAGCCGTGGGCACCGGCACGATGCAGGAGAACCAGGGCCTGATCAAGAGCCTGCAGGAGGGCATCCGCGAACGGGCCAAGAAGCGTCTCGTGAATGGTGAAGTGATCAAGGTGGAGGCCCACCCGATCCCCGAGCACCCCCGGCCGCGCCGGGTGGTGGGGCGCATGGCCCTGGTGGGTGATGCCGCCGGCTACGTCACCAAAAGCTCCGGCGAAGGCATCTACTTCGCCGCCAAGAGCGGCCGCATGTGCGCCGAGCAGATCGTGGAAGCCAGCCAGGGGGGCAGCCGCGTGCCCAGCGAGGCGGATCTCAAGAAGTACATCAGGACATGGGATCGCCAGTACGGCGCCACCTACAAGGTGCTGGAGATCCTCCAGAACATCTTCTACCGCAACGATGCGGCCCGCGAGGCCTTCGTGGAGATGTGCGATGACAAGGACGTGCAGCGCCTCACCTTCGACAGCTACCTCTACAAGCGGGTGGTGATGATGAACCCCTGGCAGCAGCTCAAGCTGACGCTGCTCACCCTGGGGTCAGTGCTGCGAGGCAATGCCCTTGCTCCCCAGGGGTACAAGCCCGTGCCCAGTGCCGTGCGCGATGAGGCGGAGGTGAACGCCATGCTCGCGGTGAGCACCATCAAGGGTGGCATCCGGGTGCGGGGCCAGAAGGGCGACGCCAAGGACACCGAAACCCGGGAGCCGGCCCTCAGCCGCTGAGGCGGCTGAAGTCGGCCAGCACCGACGCCTGATTGCGCAGCACCGCCAGCAGATTGAGGCGGTTGCTGCGGATCGCCGGATCGTCGGCCATCACCATCACGCTCTGGTCGCCATCGAAGAAGGCGGCCAGGGCGGCGGCTCCGGCGCTGAGCCCGGCGGCCAGGCGGCCGTAGCGATCGCTCGCGCCACCGGTGGCAATGGGCTCGAGGCCGTTGAGCACCGCCAGCATGCCCGCCTCACTGGGCTGCTCAAACAGGCCGGCATCCACCACCCCGCTGGCGGAGAGCACGGAGGCCGGCAGGCTGCCCTTCTCCGCCAGGCGCGCGGCCCGCGTCACCACCGCCTGCACCGCCGCCAGCGCACCGCTGGCCCGCAGGGCCACCAGCAGGTCGGCCCGCTGGCGCGCATCGGCGGGATCGCGGAGCACCCGCTCCAGGGGCACCGTGTCGCCGGCCACCGCCTGCACCAGATCAGGATCCACCCCCGCCTCCTCCAGCAGGCTGAGCAGCCGCTGGCGTAGGAATTCCGCCAGCTCCAGGGCCAGGGCCCGGGCATCCACCCCGAAGGCCGGCAACAGCTGCGCCCAGTGGGCCGTGGCCCGCTCCAGGAACGCCAGCAGATCGAGGGACCAGCCACGGCTCCAGAGGATCTGCAGCAGACCATTGCCCGCCCGGCGCAGGGCGTAGGGGTCGGAGGAGCCGCTGGGCCGCTCCCCCTTGGCGTAGATGCTCAGCAGCAGCTCCAGGCGTTCGGCCAGGGCCACCACCGCGCCGGCGTCGGAGTCGGGCGGGGCGTCACCGGCACCCCGGGGCAGGTAGTGCTCCAGCACCGCCAGGGCCACCTCGCGGCTCTCCCCCTCAGCCAGGAGGTACTTGCCGCCCATCACCCCCTGCAGTTCGGGGAATTCACCCACCATCTGGCTCACCAGATCGTGCTTGCACAGGTGGGCGGCACGGCGGGCGGCCACGGCGGTGGCGCCGCCGATGCCCAGCTGCTCCAGCAGCACATCGGTGCACCATTCCAGCCGTTCGACGCGATCCAGCAGGGAGCCGAGCCCCTCCGCGAAGGTCACCCGGGCCAGCTGGTCACGGCGGTCGATGCTCGGGACGGCTCGGTCGGCCTGAACAAAGAACTCCGCATCCGCCAGACGGGCCTTGAGCACCCGTTCATTGCCCCGCTGCACCGTGGGGCTGGCCTCCGGCAGGCCGTTGCCGATGCAGAGGAAACGGGGCAGCAGGCTGGCGCGGGCGTCGAGGGCCAGGGGATCGCGGGCCGCATCACGGCGGTAGAGGGGCACGTAGCGCTGGTGGGCCCGCATCACGGTGCTGAGCACCTCGGCCGGGAGATCCAGGTAATGGGCATCCATCTGTCCCTCGATCAGCAGTGGTGCCTCCACCAGATCGGTGAGTTCGTCGTAAAGGGCTGTCGGGCAGTCCGGCTCGGCTTCAAGCCGGGCGGCGGCCTGCTCCACGGCGGTGCGGATCCACTGGCCGCGCGTGTCGCGGTTCACCTGCACCCCCACGGCAGCCAGGCAGTGGGCGTAGGTGTCGGCATGGTCGACCGGCACCGAGGCCGCCAGGAGCCGATGGCCGCGGCTCAGGTTGCCGGCGCGCACCGGGGGGTCGCTGCCCTCCAGCACCACGGGCAGCACGGCGCCATCCAGCAGGGCCACCAGCCAGCGCACGGGTCGGGAGAAGCGGCTCTCCCCCTCCCCCCAGCGCATGAAGCGGCGCCCCTGCAGCCCCTGAATCCATTGGGGGATCCAGGCGGTGAGCAGCTCCTGGGCGGAGCGTCCGGGCTCCAGCACCGTGGCGAACACAAAGGGGCCCTTGGGGGTGTCCCGCACCTCCAGGGCCTCAGCCGCCAGGCCGCAGCGGTTGGCGAAACCCACGGCGGCCGGCGTGGCCACCCCATCCCGGAAGGCCTGGGCGGCCGGGGGGCCCTTGCGCTCCTCCTGGAGGTCGGGCGTGCGGGCCTCCATCTGCTCGACCGTCACCGCCAGGCGGCGGGGGGTGCTGGTGCAGTGGATCGCGCCATGGCCGAGGCGGGCCTCCTGGAAATCGCGCCGCAGCATCTGCTCCAGCTGGGGCAGGGCGAGGCGGGCAAAGTCTGCCGGCAGCTCCTCGGTCCCGATCTCCAGCAGAAAGGTCGACACGCAGGCAGGCCACAGCAGCCGCCCACTGTATTGAAGGGATCAGCGCGAGGAGCCCTGTCCAAGCCAGCTGGGAACGGTGTTTCGCTACGGTCGGATGTCGGCAGCAGAGCAGCGTGTGACCGTGACGGCAGGGACAGAACGGCAGTTTTCCCCCTGCATCGCCACCGGGGCCGAGCGCAGCAAGTTTGAGCAGCTCAAGGCCGACAGCGACTACCTGCGGAATCCACTGCTGGAGGAGCTGGGCAATGAACAGCCCAACTTCACCGATGGGGCCGTGCAGCTGCTGAAGTTCCACGGCAGCTATCAACAGGACAACCGCGACAACCGCCAGAAGGGGCAGGACAAGGACTGGCAGATGATGCTGCGGCTGCGCAGCCCCGGTGGCCGCATCCCCGCCTCCCTCTACCTGGCCCTCGACGAGCTGGCGGACCGGCTGGGCAACGGCACCATGCGCGCCACCACCCGCCAGGCGTTCCAGCTGCACGGCGTGCGCAAACAACACCTCAAGGAGGTGATCGGCTCGATCGTGCGCGCCATGGGCTCCACCCTCGCGGCCTGCGGAGACATCAACCGCAACGTGATGAGCCCCGCCGCCCCCTACGAGAAGGGCGCCTATCCGGCGGCGCGGCAGCTGGCGGATGACATCGCTGACACCCTCGCCCCCCAGGCGGCCGAGGGGGCCTATCTCGACCTCTGGGTGGATGGGGAGCTGAGCTATCGCCTCAAGCCCCGCAAGGCCGTCAAGCAGGTGCGGGAACGGCAGCAGGCGGGGGGCGTGTTCAGCGGCGACGCCAGCGAACCGCTCTATGGCGGCACCTACCTGCCACGCAAGTTCAAGTGCGCCGTCACCGTGCCCGGTGACAACTCGGTGGATCTGCTCACCCAGGACATCGGCCTGGTGGCCTTCGCCGACGCCAGCGGAGCCCTCAAGGGCTGCAACGTCTACGTGGGGGGCGGCATGGGGCGCACCCACAACAAGGAGGAAACCTTCGCCCGCACCGCCGATCCGCTCGGCTACGTGGAGGCGGAGCACGTGCTCGACCTGGTGCAGGCGATCCTGGCGCTGCAGCGGGACTACGGCGACCGCCAGACCCGCCGCCACGCGCGGATGAAATACCTGATCAACGACCAGGGCATCGCCTGGTTCAAGGCGGAGCTCAAGGCGAAGTACTTCCACCATCCGATCAAGGGGATGCGGCTGGAGCCCAAGGCCAAGCTGGAGGATTACCTGGGCTGGCACCGGCAGAGCTCCGGCCTCTGGTTTGTGGGCATCCCGCTGCTGTGTGGACGCCTCTCCGGCGCACTCAAGCGCGGCCTGCGGGAGCTGGTGGCCACCTACCAACTGGAGGTGCGGCTCACCCCCAACCAGGATCTGCTGCTGTGCAACATCGGCACCGCCCAGCGCAGCACCCTGCGGGAGGCGCTGGCGGCCCTGGGGATCACCACCCCCGAGGAGCCCTCCCTGCTGGCGCGCCATGCGATCGCCTGCCCTGCCCTGCCCCTCTGCGGCCTGGCGGTGACAGAGGCGGAGCGCATTCTCCCGGACGTGCTGGATCGCCTCGATGCCCAACTGCGGCGCCTGGAGATCGGCAAATCAATCCTGGTGCGCATGACCGGCTGCCCCAACGGCTGCGCTCGCCCCTACATGGCGGAGCTGGGCCTGGTGGGCGATGGCGTCAACCAATACCAGCTGTGGCTCGGGGGCACCCCAAACCTGCAGCGGCTGGCGGAGCCCTACCTGGAGCGGATGCCGCTGGAGCGGTTGGAGACCACCCTGGAGCCACTGCTGCTGGGCTGGAAGGCCGTCGGGGGGCGCCGCAGCTTCGGGGACTACGTGCACAGGCTGGGGCGTGATCAGGTTGTTGCCCTGCTGGGCGCCGGGTCCTGAGCGCTACCCCCTGAGGCCCCAGCGGCCGTAGATCGCCTGGGGCCGCTGCTGCAGCCAGGCCCAGAGCTGATCGCCGTGGCTGAAGTGCCACCACTCATTGGGGTGCCGGGCGAAGCCGGCGGCCGCCATGGCCGCCGCCAGGGCCTCCCGGTGGCCGTGCCAGCGCAGGCATTGCTCCCGCTCCGGGCCGGCGGGTAGATCGGCAGCCCGCCGCTGGAAATGGTCGGGCTCGGAGACGGCCCCGATGGCATCAATCTCCGATCCCATCGGCAGCGGCTCGCCGTTGGCGGTGATCAGGGTGAGATCCACCGCCGCACCGGTGCTGTGGGGGGGTGGGGTGCGCGGGTCCGCGCTGGGGGGAGCCCAGAAGCGGCCCACCTCGGCCACCACCGCCTCCCGCTGGGGGCTGGGCTGTTCCGGATCGACAGCGAGTCGCGCGCACTCGCCGCGGATGGCGTGCTGCACCATGAAGTGCTGAACCTCCAGGGGCCTCCAGGCGTCAAACACCGCCAGACGCCACTGGGGGTGCTGATCCTGGAGCCAGTGCTGGGCGGTGAGCAGGCGATCGATGACCCCCTGCCGCAGCCGAAACGGCGAGGCCTGCTCGCCATAGGGGGCACCGACGGCGACATAGGGGTGGGGTTCCAGCCGAAACAGGGCCGCGGGCAGCGCCTGCAGGGGCTCACCGTTGTCGGCGATGGGGATGTGGCTCCAAGGACGCGGGGCCATCAGTTGAGCCGCCCCCCCGACGCCAGGCGATGGCGCTGGTCGCTGAGCACCGCCGCCAGGGCGGGGGCCTGGGCGAGCTGCGGGTCGTTGTGCAACAGCTCCTGGGCGATGCTGCGGGCCAGCTCCAGCACCTCGCCATCCTCGGTGAGGCTGGCCAGGGCCAGGTCTGGAAGGCCGCTCTGGCGGGTGCCCAGCACCTGGCCGGGCCCCCGCAGGCGCAAATCCATCTCGGCGATCTCAAAGCCATCGGTGGAGCGCACCAGCACCTCCAGCCGCTGGCGGGCCAGGGCCTGGCGGCTGTCATGCACCAGCAGGCAATGGGAGGCGGCCGCCCCCCGGCCGACGCGGCCCCGCAACTGATGCAGCTGCGCGAGGCCGAAACGCTCGGCATGGTCGATCAGCATCACGCTGGCGGCGGGCACATCCACCCCCACCTCCACCACGGTGGTGCTCACCAACACCTGGCTGCGGCCCTCCGCAAAGGCGGTGATCGCCGCCTGTTTGTCGGCACTGGAGAGGCGGCCGTGCAGCAGCCCCACGCTGAGGTCGGGGAACACCTCACGGCTGAGTTGCCCATGCACCTCCACCGCCGAGCGCAGATCGAGCTTCTCCGACTCCTCCACCAGGGGCAGCACCACATAGGCCCGCTGCCCCAGGGCCACCTGCTCGCGGATCAGGTCGTAGGCCTCCTGGCGCTGCCCCGCCGACAGCAGGCTGGTGCGGATGGGGGTGCGGCCCGGGGGCAGTTCGTCGATCTGGCTCACCTCCAGGTCGCCATGCAGCGACAGGGCGAGGGTGCGGGGGATCGGCGTGGCCGTCATGGTGAGCAGGTGGGGCTGCAGACCCTTATCCAGCAAGCGGTTGCGCTGGTGCACGCCGAAGCGGTGCTGCTCATCCACCACCACCAGCCCCAGCCGCTGGAATTGAACGGGGTCCTCCAGCAGGGCATGGGTGCCCACCAGCATCTGGAGGTTGCCGTTGGCCAGATCCGCCAGCAGCGCGCGGCGGCGCCGGGCCGGGGTGGAGCCGGTGAGCAGGGCGCAGCTCACGTGCAGCTGCGGCAACCACTCGCAGAGCTTGCGGTAGTGCTGTTCCGCCAGCACCTCCGTGGGGGCCATCAGGGCCCCCTGGCACCCGGCCTCGATGGCGGTGAGCAGGGCCGCAATGGCCACCACGGTTTTGCCACTGCCCACATCCCCCTGCACCAGCCGGGCCATGGGGCGATCCCGCTGCAGTTCGCCGCGGATCTCCGCCAGCACGCGCCGTTGGGCGCCGGTGAGGGGGAAGGGCAGCAACTCCAGGAAGGCCTGCAGCAGGGCACCCTCCGGGGCCATCAAGGCGGGCGCCGGCCGGCTGGTGAGGGCGTGGCGCCGCTGCAGCAGGCCCAGCTGCAACAGCAGAAACTCATCGAACACCAACCGGCGCCGGGCGGCGCTGAGGCTGGCCTGGTGGTCGGGGGCGTGAATCTGCTGCAGGGCCTCCCCCAGGGGCAGCAAACCCAGGCGCTGGCGCAGGGCCTCGGGCAGGGGATCCCCCCAGGCGCGGGCGGCCACCACCACGGGCCGCATCAGCGCCCGCAGCCGATCGGCGCTGAGGCCCTCCGTGAGCCCATAGACGGGCAGCAGGCGCCCGATCTGTTCGCTGCGCACCGGGGCGGAGGGGCTGGCCAGCACCTCCATCAGCGGATCCTGAAAGGCGGGGCCGTAGGGGGTCTCCTTCACCAGACCGCTCACCGCCACCGTGGCCCCCGGGGGGTACTGGCGCTGCTGCAGCTTCAGCCAGCCCGGGGAGCTGAACCGTTTGCCCGCGAAGAACTTCGACACCTTGAGCCGGCCGGTGACATCCACCAGCTGCAGCTCCAGGATCGAGAGGTTGGGGTTGCGGGGGCTGGTGAAGCTGTGGCTGCGCCGCACGGTGGCCACGATGGTGGCGGTGCGCCCGGGCTCCAGGGCGGCGATGCGCACCAGGTGGGCGTAATCGAGGTAGTCGCGCGGGTAATAGCGCACCAGATCCCGGGCCAGCCAGAGATCCAGGGCCGCCAGCTTGGCGGCCAGCTTGGGCCCCACCCCCCGCACATCCGCCAGGGGCGTGTCGGGGAGGATGGTGCGGTCCGCCGCGGGCGCTGCAGCGGCGTTGGACACCAGCTTCAGGCGCGGCGGGGCCACGGGGCTGGGGGGTTCCAGGCTGCGCTGCAGCTCATGCAGCTGCTGGCGCGTGCGGCGCACCAGCGCCTGCCGTTGGGCCAGGGTCAGGGCCCCATAGCCATCGAAGCGATCCGCCAACTCCAGCAGCGGCTGGGCCTGGGCCGGGGTGAGGCCGCTGGGGGGCTGGCGCAGTTCCCGGGCCAGGAAGCCATGGAAGGGTTCGCGGCGCCCCTGCAGATCACCGAAGCCCCGGTCCGCCTCCAGCAGCAGACCCTGCTGCAGCGGGCGGAACCAGGCCTCCGGCCTCAGCGCTGGGGCGCCGGGGGGATCGGGGGTGGGGCACTGTCCTGAAACCACTGCTGTTCGGCTTGGAGCGCCCGCAGCCGGCGCTGCCAGCCGCCATAGCGTTTGGCCATTGTGCGCAATGCACGCCGGCGCTGCTCGAGTCGTTTGCGACAACTGCGCAAGCGGGGCTGCTCAAACTCGAGATCGCCGCAGCGCAACAGCAGCGCCAGCACCTGGCTGGGCAACCCCTCCGCCAGTCCCTGACCCTCCGGCAGGGGCAAGGGCAGGCGCAGCAGGTTGGCGGGGGCCGGCAGCGCCTCCAGCTGGCCGTCGAGCACCGCATCGAGCAGTCCCATGGGCAGCAGCCCCTGGGCCAGTCCAACCCGCAGCAGTTCCACGTTCACCGCGTGGGAGAGGTTGCGCAGGCGGCGGCGCAGGGCCCGGTCCAGGTGGGTCCACCAGCGCAGCTGCAGCAGGGGGTCGCGGGGAAGGGTGGTGGCGGTGACGCGGCCATCGGGCTCCAGCGGCAGGGGCGGGGTGTGGTCCTCCCCGTCGGCGGGGGGGCCGGGATCCTGCAGCTCCTCCGAGGCCAGCTGGAACAGGGACTGCATCAGCCGCAGGCTGCCCGGCTCGGGCTGCCCGGGGGCTGCTTCGGAATTGGAGGGCACCCCAGGGCCGGATGCCTCGCCGGATGCCGGCGCCTGGCGGGGGGGCAACAGTCC
>Ga0194117_10000157_pt1 | contig 97280 bp, 99 predicted proteins | sample TA2MahsurfametaG_FD_160579 | JGI IMG/M metagenome (GOLD analysis project Ga0194117, IMG submission 160579) | Freshwater microbial communities from Lake Tanganyika, Tanzania - TA2015009 Mahale N1 surface | ecosystem: Environmental > Aquatic > Freshwater > Lake | place: Tanzania: Lake Tanganyika... | reverse complement strand
GTAGATGCCACAACTACCTGGCCATTATGGCTGGTGTATTTAAGATGGTAGTAATCACTTTGATCTTTAAATCTAGCTGGCACCTTATCCTGGTTATAAACACAGGCTGCTACAAAATACTCCTTATTTGTAATCATCATATTTATCGATGAGTAGTTGCAATTTTCCTTTATGTACTTAACACCTTTAATCACACCCTCAATAAATCCATGCTTTTCTATCTGGGTAAGTAGGAAGAGAAAGTACCGCTCGGAATCGGTGGTGCCCTTAGCCATATCCAGATATTTCTTGTCAATTAATGGATCTAATGCAGTTGGGGGTGTAATTGAGCCATTGTGGATAAAGGAGATATCTTGGTAGGTAAATGGGTGGGTGTTGTTTTCATTAACTGGCATTCCTTCAGTTGCCCAACGCAGATGAAGCAGCCCCGCCTTTGATTTATATCTTTCTAACTGGGTTTTAAAATTGGCACTCTTAGTTGCTGCCACCGGCTCTTTGTATAGCTGGGCATTGTTGCTATCACAGGTAGCAATACCCCAACCATCACAGTGATCATCGGCTAGTGATACAAATTGATTGAAGTTATCACCTGCTGCCTGCCCAAAGGTGGTGGCAGAATTTGATGAGTAACCAAGCAATCTACACATAGGTAAACCTTAATCTATTTTTATCAATGGGATTTAATACAAATAATTATGGGGCCAGCATCTGGCTGGCCCCATAATCTTCTAACCTGTTTTTTACTTATGTCCTTCGATCGCCGCCTTCTCCTCTGGGGAGAGTACAAGCTTCTTACGACCAAATAGACCAAAGAGCAGTAGACCTATTACATAAACAATGGCAATCGCCTGGATTGCAGTTGTTAGTGCTGGGTTTAATGCTTGACCAACAAATATCAACAAGGCAAGTAGCGCTGCTACTAGAGCACCTGCTACCCCAACTGGTGATTTATATGGTCGATTTAGATTTGGCAGATTTCGCTTGAGCAGAATGTAGGAAACCATCTGCAGGAAGTAGGCGATTACGGCGCCCCATACTGCGATGTTTAGTACTACAGCACCTGCTGATTCACCACCATACTGTGCCCACAAAAGTGCGCCATACCCAATTACTGCACCAGCAATTAATGCTGTGTATGGGGTTTTGCGGCTACCAGTTAGGGATAGCATCTTTGGATAGTAACCAGCACGAGATAGTGAGTAAATATTTCTGCCGTAAGCAAACATAATTCCTTGCAGTGATGCAAGTAAGCCGATTAAGGCAAAGGCAGCCAATATTGCCGCAACATCTGCATTTGGCAGGATTGCTCTAAAGCCATCTAGTAATGGCTCACCTGATTCACTTAACTCTTTAGCACCAGTAATACCTGGATTTAATACCAGCACCAAGGATGCGGTAATTACTAATGTGCCAAGTCCACGCAAACCAGCTCTTGGAATATCCCGAGTTGGCTCATGTGCTTCTTCAGCTGCAAGTGGTAGCTCCTCTATTCCTAGGAAGAACCACATTGCAAATGGCATCGCAGCCACAATTGCCCACACACCCATTGGTAGGAAGGTGGAGTTACCCGCCTCTGGTGCGATATTAGTTAGGTTGCTAAATGAGAAATCGCCACTAAATAGTGCCATAACGGTAAAGATCGCAAGCACACCTAATGCGATAAATGTGACCCAGATGGCAAATTTAAATGAGGTACCAGCACCTGAGATATTTAGAGCTAGGAAGGCAACATAGAGAAGGATCCACCAAACCCAGACTGGCATTGATAGACCAAACAATTCTTTGGTAATTGAGTCGGCATAGGATGCGGAGAAGAAGACAATTACACCTGTGGTTGCCACATACTCAATTGTTTCGGCAAAGCCGGTAACAAAGCCACCCCATGGACCCATCGAGGATCTAGCAAAGGAGTAGGCGCCACCTGTGTGAGGAAGTGCTGCAGCCATCTCACCAATTGAAAATAACATTCCGTAATACATAATTACTACCAGGAGGGTTGCGATAAATAATCCGCCCCAACCTGCTTCAGCGATACCAAAGTTCCAACCGGAGAAATCTCCAGAGATAACCGCGGCAACACCTAACGCCCATAAGGCAAGTAATCCGGCATGACGCTCCAGACCACGTTTTTCAAAGTAATCACTTGATACGTTGGTATAGGAGACGCCTTGCGATCCTTTTTCCGCCATAAACTTCCCTTCGACAGCCACTTCATTGTGAAGCAGTCTGGTAATAGGGTAGAACTGCAAAGAAGATACTGGAAGGTAATGGCCCTTCTTTTTGGGTGCTTTTTTCACCCTGCTGTGTAAAGATGAGCGTATGAGAGTTAAGTTTCCCCTCCCCAAGGCGGAATTAGAGGAGTTGATCGCAAAGGGTGCGATTGACACCGTTGTGGTGGCGATGACTGATATGCAGGGGCGGTTGGTTGGTAAGCGATTAGATGCAAATTACTTTTTATCAGATGTTATAAAACATGGCACCGAAGGTTGTACCTACCTACTAGCGGCTGATGTGGATATGAATACTGTTTCAGGTTATGAGATGAGCTCTTGGGATAAGGGTTACTCAGATCTTGCTATGGTGCCAGATCTATCCACCTTGCGATTAATTCCCTGGCAAGAGGGAGCGGCGCTCTTATTAGCTGATGTGGCTTGGCTTGATCACACAGATGTACTTGCATCCCCACGGCAGATTTTAAAAAGGCAGATCAAAGCATTAGCTGATGCTGGTATGAAGGCGATGGTTGGAAGCGAGCTTGAGTTTGTAGTCTTTAACAATACTTATGAGCAAGCATGGAGTAAGGGTTATAAGGATTTAACCCCAGCTAATCAATACAATGTTGATTACTCAATCCTGGGTGGCTCACGTATTGAACCATTACTGCGCGCAATCAGATTAGGTATGTCTGGTGCTGGTATGAATGTTGAGTCGGTAAAGGGTGAGTGCAACTTTGGCCAACATGAGATCGCCTTTAAGTATGCAGATGCCTTAACCACCTGTGATAACCATGTGATTTATAAAAATGGTGCCAAAGAGATTGCCGCAGCAAGTGGGTATGCCTTGACCTTTATGGCAAAGCCAAATCAAAAGGAGGGTAACTCCTCCCACATTCACCTCTCCTTTAGAGGTTTAAAGGATGAGTTGGTGATGGCAGATGAGAAAGATTCTGAGCATGGCTTATCTGAGGTTGGCAAACAATTTATTGCCGGTCAATTAAAACATCTTCGTGAGCTCTCATTGCTTTTTGCACCAAATATCAACTCCTATAAGCGGTTTGTGCCAGGTAGCTTTGCACCAACTGCAATTAGATGGGGTAGAGATAATCGCACCTGCGCACTGCGCTTGGTCGGTCATGGCCAATCACTTCGGCTGGAAAACCGAGTACCAGGTGGGGATGTAAATCCATACTTGGCAGTTTCAGCGATTATTGCCGCAGGTTTAGATGGAATTAAAAATAAGTTAAAGCTAGAGGCTGCCTTTGATGGCAATGCCTATGAGTCAGATTCCCCAAGAGTGCCAGCGACCATGGTTGAGGCACAAACACTTTGGGCATCATCGCCTTGGATCAAAGAGGTATTTGGGGCGCAGGTACAGGCCCATTATGCAAATATGGCCCAGGTTGAGTTAGATGCTTTTGGTAAGGCGGTAACTGATTGGGAGTTATTTAGGAATTTTGAAAGGTTTTAAATTAAATTGTCATCAACATATGAGGTAATTAACCCTGCCACTGAAAGAATTGTTAAAGCAGTTGAGCTTGCTGATTTAGCTGTCACCGATAAGGTAATTCAACGGGCTAATAAAGCATTTGCAAGTTGGCGGCAGGTTGCACCAGGAGATCGTGCAAAGTTACTGCGCGCATTTGCGCAGGTTGTCTTTGATCACCGCGAGGAGTTAGCAAAGCTTGAGGTCTTAAATGCTGGCCACACAATCGCAAATGCCCTTTGGGAGGCAGATAATGTTGCTAATGTTTTAAATTACTACTCAGCAGCCCCTGAAAGATTATTCGGCAAACAGATTCCAGTACCAAATGGTGTTGATATCACCTTTAAAGAACCACTTGGTGTAGTTGGGGTAATTGTTCCGTGGAACTTTCCTATGCCAATTGCTGGTTGGGGTTTTGCACCAGCATTAGCTGCTGGAAACACAGTGGTTTTAAAACCAGCTGAGTACACACCAATGACAGCGATGCGATTGGGTGAGTTAGCACTTAAGGCTGGCATTCCTGAGGGGGTATTTAATGTGGTGGTTGGTAAGGGATCTATTGTTGGAAATAGATTTGTTACCAATCCTTTGGTGCGAAAGATTGTCTTCACCGGCTCCACCACTGTTGGTAAGCAGATCATGGCAGGTTGTGCTGATCAAATTAAGCGGGTAACACTTGAGTTAGGTGGCAAAAGTGCCAATATTATTTTTGCCGACTCTGATATTGAAGCAGCAGCAGCCGCAGCCCCTGGTGCAGTATTTGATAACGCTGGCCAAGATTGTTGTGCTAGATCTAGAGTTTTAGTTGAGAAAAGTGTTTTTGATAAATTTATGTCCGCCTTTGAGATGGCGGTTAAAAAGTTTCGAGTGGAGGATCCATCGCTGGCAACAGCTCAGATGGGGCCACTTATAAGTAAGAAGCAGTTAGATTCAGTGCAATCTTATTTAACTGAGGAGGTAGCCTTTACTGGAGGTGCACCAACTGGAGCTGGTTTTTGGATGGCGCCAACGGTTTTGATGCCAAAGAAAACCACCGCCAAGGTTTGGCAGGAAGAAATCTTTGGCCCAGTTGTGTCAGTAATGGCATTTGAAGATGAGGCAGATGCGATAGCAAAAGCTAATGACTCAGATTTTGGTTTATCTGGCTCAATTTGGACAAATAACTCAAGCAAAGCGCTGCGAGTAGCCCGAGCGGTGGAGAGTGGTAATTTGTCAGTTAACTCAAACTCCTCAGTTAGATACTGGACCCCATTTGGTGGTTATAAGCAATCTGGCTTGGGTAGAGAGCTTGGCCCAGATGCGTTAGATAGCTTTACTGAGGTAAAAAATGTTTTTATTGCAACTGATAAATAGAGGGGGAGAGTAAATATGAGTAAGAGATTAGAGGGCAGAGTTGCAGTTGTAACTGGTGCTGGTAGTGGCATTGGTTATGCCACCGCAAAGCGATTAGCAAGTGAGGGTGCCAAGGTAGTAGTAGCTGATACCAATGAAGAAACTGGCAATAAGGTGGCAACTGAGGTTGGTGGATTATTTGTTAAATGTGATGTCACCAACCAGGCGCAGGTAGCAAATCTATACAAAGTTGCCTTTGATACCTACAATCGAATTGATATTGCATTTAACAACGCTGGAATTTCACCCCCAGATGATGATTCAATTTTGATTACTGGCATCGATGCCTGGGAGCGGGTATTAAAGGTAAATACCACCAGCGTCTTTTTGTGTTGCAAAGCGGTGTTGCCATATATGCAAAAAAATAAAAAAGGCTCAATTATTAATACCGCCTCCTTTGTTGCCACTATGGGTGCTGCCACCTCCCAGATTGCATACACCGCCTCCAAAGGTGGAGTGTTGGCGATGAGCCGAGAGCTTGGTGTGCAGTTTGCCAGAGAGGGTATTCGAGTAAATGCCTTATCACCTGGTCCGGTAAACACCCCATTACTGCAAGAGTTGTTTGCTAAGGATAAGGAGCGAGCAGCAAGACGGTTAATTCATATCCCAATGGGCCGCTTTGCCGATGCATCTGAGATTGCTGCTGCGGTGGCATTTTTAGCCTCAGATGATTCAAGTTTTATTACCGCATCAAACTTTTTAGTAGATGGTGGTATCTCAGGGGCGTATGTAACCCCTTTGGATAATTAATCAGATAATTAATAAGACCCCACCAAAGTTGGTGGGGTCTTATTTTTTAACTGACTAAGGATTATCAGCGCCAGCTTGGCGCGGGCGGATGTCCTTCGCAGATAACTCTTTTATTATTGATTTGATGTAGAGAACGGATTTGTATTTGCAACACTCCCACCCCCTTATTATTTAAAGAGGCAATCATTTGATTGCAATTCAATAAGTTACTCCCATTTAAGTGATCTAGGTATAGTCAAAACACCTAATTTTTCTAGAGTATTAATTGAGAGTTAAGAGTTACTCCTAGATTAAGCAACTGGGATAACTGGCGCCGTTGCCACTCTTCTAAGAAATGTCTCAACTAATTCAAAGGCACGCTTATCTGAAGCTGGTTGTATCTCTTTAGTCTCCTTGCGCAGTTGATCAACATCAACCCCAACCGACTCCACCTCAGCACAACCACCATCCATCCCTAACCACGCCTCGAGGACAGTTGGATCTATCTCGGGGTGAAACTGCAATCCTAAAGTTCTACCCATAACAAATGCTTGGCTGGCAATTTCACTTCGAGCAATCTCTTGCGCTGCCTTTGGTAGCGTCCATCTATCCCAGTGGTACTCAAACCAGGGACCCTTTGAAATCAATGTTTCATCATCAGATTCAATTAAGTACCAACCTAACTCTGCCTTTGGTGCCTTAGCTACTGAGCCACCGAGCGCTCTTGCCATTAATTGACCACCAAAGCAGATGCCAAGAATTGGAATACCAGCGTTGTGGGCAGCTTTTAGCTTTTCTAACTCAGGTAGTAACCAATTACCAATTCGATCATCCTCATACGCCCCATAGGGAGCACCCATCGGAACTAGTAGGTCATACTCATTAAAGTTAGGAAAATTAACTGTGATATTTGGAGAGTCATACTTTTCCTCAGGCACTATTAAAAATCGCTCAATCTCATACCCATGCTTTTCCAGGGAGCGCCAGATTGGCCCACCTAAGGAGACATGATCATGTTCGATGAATAGAGCGCGCATAAGAGATAAGTTTATCCGAGGAGCCATAAAGACGAGAGAGATTAAACTCATGGTGGCCTCCGAGTTCTGCCTTTGTTAATTGACCATTGGCCACATCCAAAATTAAGTTATAGATCTCCTCTCCATTTTCTTCCAAAGTTTGGGTGCCATCGGCAATGGTGCCGGAGTTTAGATCGATGATATCTGGGATTGCAGTTGCCATCTCAGTATTAGTTGCAACTTTAATTGTTGGCATTACCGCACTGCCTGTTGGAGTACCTCTACCGGTTGTGAAGACGGTGATATTTACACCCGCTGCGCCAAAACCTGTTAACTGTTCAATGTCATGACCTGGTGTGTCCATGAAGTAAAGACCAGCTTTTGTTGGCGCAATTGCATACTCCAGCACACCGGTAAATTGGGCATTACCTGCCTTCTTAGCAGCTCCTAAAGATTTCTCTTCCAATGTGGAAAGTCCGCCCTCAATATTTCCTCTTGATGGTTGAGCGCCTCTGATATCAATTCCTTCATAATTAATACTTGCTTCATACCTTGCCACCACATCAATTATTTGTTGCCCTACTTCTTTGGTAATTGCACGTTTTGCTAATAGATGCTCTGCCCCCAAGATCTCCATCGTCTCACCAAGTATTGATGTGGCACCTTGTGCTACCAATTTGTCACTTGCCACCCCCAGCGCTGGGTTAGCTGTAATACCAGAGTAGGCATCCGACCCACCACACTCAAGCCCTAACACAATTGCTGAAAAGGGAGCTGCAACTCTTTGCTCATTGTTTGCTTCTGTAAGTAATTTATTAGCCTCAGTAACACCTGCTTGGGTTAATTTATCTAAGGATTTAAAATCAGAGAGGGAAATTTCAACCAGTTTTGTTTTGCCATAGCTTTTTGCCCTAGTAATTACCTCATCCTCAATTGGTGTGCCAAGGCGTAACAAGATGGTGGCGTAGAGATTTGGATTTGTCGCATTCCCAGCCAATGAATGAATGAGCCGCTCGTGATCTTTTTCAACCATCTGCGACCAATCATGGCTTACTGCAACCGCGCCATTTGATTGCTCTTCAATATCTCTTGCTGCAGCCGATAAAATCTGATGAAGTGGCAGGATCAAAACATGGTTTCTAAAACCCCATCTGCCATCACTTCGTTTATAACCGGTAAGGCTCATCACACACTCCTTACCGCGCGGGGTGCAACAATCTCACCAATGCCAGATACTTCACTCTTTGTTTTCTCACCCTGACAAACCTTGGTAAGAAGCTCAATCATTTCACTTATCTTTACATCTGATAAAAGATCAAACTCAGCAGAAAGGGCTGCGTGAAGTGGGGAGGTGGATGCAATATTGATAACTGGTATTAATGGAAAGCCAGAGGGTGGTTGATTTTCATCTGCGAAGGAGAAAATAATATGAACCTTCTTGCTCATTAATTTAGCAAGATTATGTTCACTTACCCCCTTTTTATCCTCAATCTCAACTGCAAATCCAGATGCAGTAAGTGCGCTTTTGATTTCAGCTAGATTTTCAACATTACGGGCAAGATCTAAACCAACAACTAACCTCTCCACCTCTTTTGGCTCACTCTTAAAGTTATCTCGTAATTGCTTTGCTTGCACCACACCTGCTTCATATGTGCCGGTGGCGCCCCCTGATTCTTGAATCACTAACAATCTAGATAACTCTTGGTTAATCTTTGGTAACAACTCCGGTCCTTGAATAGTTTCACAACCTAGGGATACCACCAAGACTGATTGCACATTTGGATGATTTGCTAACTCAATGAAGAAGTTATCCACTCCTGGCACATCAATACCAATAATTCCGCAACCATTTTGATGGGCAAAGGTTAATGCGCCAACCTCATTGGCAATCTTTCGACTGACATGGGTTGAGCAAACAACAGATGGCAGGATCAATTGATGATCTCTTATGCCAACCCCACGACCCTTATGGGCAAAGCCGGTAATACTCATTATTGACTCACCTCAGTGGAGAGTCGATCTCCCAAAACATTGTGGGTGTGAACATGCTCGCCTACGGAAATATCTTTGGTGGCGTGTCCCATGCGCTCGCCATACTTAATAATCCCCTCACCCTTCTTAACCGCCTTAGATGCCACCTTGTGGCCTCTTGGTATTTTTTGGGTGATAGTTAACTTTAAATTATCTTGATCAATCACAGTTCCTGCATCCATATCAGCTAAGCAAATTGCAATGTTATCTGTTGGGTTTAAAACTAATACCTTGCGCATATCGATAAGGCTACTACTAAATGTAGGGGGAGATCAGCGTTAGGTATTTTTGGTAATTACTACCTAGCGCTTCATCTGGCTTTGGTTGGAAGATCTCAACGATTGAGATATTTATTGCAGCTAATCCCTTAGTTAAGTCTTCCCTTGATTTTGTGTGGCTTGCTAAGGAAAGAAAAGCTGCTCCCATATCAGAGCCAGTAGTGTTGGTAATTGCAACTGGCTTATTTAATATATTTGCTCTAATTTGTGATAAGAGTTTTGATTTACTGCCACCGCCGGTGGTGTAAATACTTTGCGATATTTTTGCCCCCGCTTTTTGCAAAAGATCATATGCATACCGTTCGGTAAAAGCAATGCCCTCTAATATGCCTCGAAACTCCATAACATCACTTTCTGGCTTTGCTGATACTAGATTTGTAATTGATGATGATTTAATTGGAAACCTCTCACCAGTCACAGTTAATGGGTAAGTAATAAAGTTTGCAGCATTAATCTCAGCTGCTTTTTTATTTATTTCTTCAAGATCTGCCTCATACTTTTGATAACTAATACCACCAATATTGCTTGCACCGCCTAATAAATACCGGTTACTTGGCAAAAGGTGAGAGTAAAAGCCATCTCCTGTGATATTTGAATCTGCTACAACTTTGATCACCATGGTTGTGCCAAGGGAGGTAACAGAGCCGGTTGCACCCCCTGCCGCAATCTGTGCGGTGCAGCCATCTGTCATACCGGCATAAATTGGAATAGCAGGAATACCCAAATTTGCTGCAATCTGATTACTTATTTTCGCAATCTTTGTTCCTGGCAGTACGACTTTTGGAAGAGTTATATTTAATGAGTTAGCGCTCTCTTTAGTAGTAGATAGGTATTCTCTACTTGCTAGGTCAATACCCATCTTCAACGCATGGCTACTATCGGTTGGAATTTCAGGTAGTGGTTGCTGTGATAAGTGGGCGATTACAAACTCTGGGGTATTTGCAAAGTAAATAGACCCACTTTGTTTTGAAGCTTTTATTACCTTGGCAGCTCTTCCTAGGGGGTCTGCTGCTGTGCCATCGTTATACATAATCGCATCTGCAATAGGTGCCCCATATTTATTACAGAGCACGAAGGTGCCACTGGTAGCTGAGATTAAAAGTGATTGGGGGATAAACCCTTTCTCACCTAATTGTTTACATAGTTTAGTTAAAACATTGTCAGTCCCGGTAATCCAACTTTTACTATCTTGGGTAGCAGATTTATCCCCCCCTTTTTTCACTTGGGCAAGAGGAGCATTTGCTCTAGCAAGTGGGGATCCACTTTGATCAATAGCGACCGCTCTTATATTTGAGGTGGCAATATCAATGCCAATAAATACCTCTTTACTCATAATGAACTTATTAACTCAGGTAGGGATTTTAAATCACTCACCGTTATGTCAGCTGCTGCTAATTCATCCTTTGACGGCTCAGGATTTGCCTCCCCTCTTCTTACCCAAACTGTTTTCATCCCCAAAGCTTTAGCTGGTCTAACATCGGTATCGATTCGATTACCAATATGGATTATTTCCTCAGCAGCAAGTGCTAACTCTTCAATTGCTAACTTAAAAAAAGCTGGATCTGGTTTTTCAAAGCCAACAATGGCGGAAATGCCTAGAAAATCTATATATTTCATAAGATCATCTTGTTTTAAGCGATCAGCTGATGATTTAGGTTGATTTGCCACAATACCAATCCTAAAACCAGCCTGCTTTAACTTTATTAAGCATTCTCTGCCATCTTGGTATTGGTCATTATCGTTGAATAACCATCTGATATTGGTTAACTTCATTAACTCACCCTTCTTATCTAATGAGCCTAAAAAAGCCTCACATAACTTAGATCTAAGTGAGCCGGATTGTGATTTTAAATGTGAGAGATAGACCTGATCAAAATCACTTTTTGAAACGGTAGTTAATTGATTAAGGGCGGAAAATATTGCCCGCTTGAAAGCATCATCGGAGTATAAAACTCCGCCAATATCAAAGGTAGCAGCTTTAACTTTCATTAACTCTTTTTACTTACCCTGCGACAACATCTTGCGCCGCAATATCTCATCTGGCCGATATGCAATCGCTGCAGCTTGCTTCTCACTAACAAATTTAATGCCGCCAGCGCTCAATGCGCCTAACCTAACTCTGGCTGCTTTAACTGCAATCTGAGTTGTGGAGAGTGCTTCAGCGCTTGCTGTGCCAAAGGTGCAAAGACCATGGTTTCCTAAAATAATCTGACCAGGAGATCGTTCATGCTTTTTTTGATACTTAAGTACGCCTTGATAAACACCTAAGCCAAGAGAAAGACCAGGATCGGCATAGGGAAGAAATAATGGAACTGGTCCACAGACAACCGCCTCATCTGGAAAGACCGTTGCTTTGTAATGTTTAGCGCCATCCTTACTTGCAGCAAGGGCTACCACAGGTGTTGGGTGGGTGTGAAGTGACCAGGTAGCACTCATTAAATCAAAGGCAACAACATGCACCATAGTTTCAATTGATGCTTTTTTGGTAACACCGTTTGGTGTCTTAGATTGCTTTAAGAGCTCATCAAATGCTTTATCTAACTTCTTACTTACACCTTGTTTATTAGCATCAACTAAAATTTGAACACACTTTGCTAAATCAAGATAGACCCAATCTTCAACAGTTGCTTTTCCCATCACAACACCACTTGCCTTAACTAAAAAGCGATTTGTGGCGGGCTCAAAGACCGCAGCATTGCCCTCTGCCACAATTGTTAAATCAGCTGATGGATCTCCCGCTGCGATGGCAAGTGAAGTTAATTGGGATACTAAATCACTCAACGCATATCCTCCAAAGTTAGCTTTTGATAACGAGTGCGGATTTGCACAATTGTATTGTGATCTTGGTCTTGGGTGGGTCTAAAACTTCGCAAGCCCAAATCTGATGCCAAAATCAGCGCTCTTGCAGATTTTGTATCAGTTAAGTTGGCATCCTTGCCAAGTGCAATCGCTTGCACCATTGCATTTCCCATGGCAGTTGCCTCAACTGGACCGGCAATAACCTCTTTGCCGGAGATATCAGCGGTTAGTTGGCATAGGTGATGATTTTGTGAGCCACCACCAACAATATGAATTGCTGGCATTTGAAGTTTTGAACATGCTGCTAAATCATCGCAGGTTTTTGTGTATTGCAAGGCGAGGGAGGCAAATACTGTTTGAGCTAACTCACCTGGTGTAGTTGGAATACTTTGATTTGTTGCTTTGCAAAATCTTTGAATTCGCTCAATCATCCCACCTGCATGAATAAAGATTGAGGCATCAACATAAATCAAGGATGCAAATGGATCTGCAACCTGTTGTGCTTGTTCTACTAACTGTGCGTAGGTTAAATCAATCCCAGAATCTTTTAGATCACGCCTAACCTCTTGAATTAACCAAAGCCCCATAATGTTTCTAAGTAATCTAATGGAGCGGTTGTAACCACCCTCATTTGTCAATCGCCCCTCCAGGGTTGTTTTGTTAACAATAGGATTTTCTAACTCAACTCCCATTAAAGACCAGGTACCACTTGAAATGTAAGCGCTCCCTGGGGATGAAAGTGGTGTGGCAAAGACAGCAGCCGCGGTGTCATGGCTTGCAGTTGCAATACAGGTAATTGGACCAATACCTGTTTTATCTTGCAGCTCCTTACTTAATACTCCTCTAATACTTCCAGGATTTTGCACCTGTCCAAATATGTGGGAGGGAATATCTAAATCCTTTGCAAGATTAACTGCCCATTGATCATTAACCACATCATATAAACCAGAGGTGGTGGCAATTGTGTACTCAGTACCAATCACGCCAGTTAGCGCATATAAAACTAGATCTGGCATAAAAAGTATTTGCTTTGCTTTTTTAAACTCCTCCGGTGTTTGATTTGCAATCGCTAGTAATTGATAGATGGAGTTAACCTCAAGTAATTGGCAACCACTCTCATTGTGTAGCCGCTCTCTACCAACTAAGGAAAATGCTTTTTCTAACATCCCATCGGTTCGATGATCACGGTGGGAAACTGGTAGATCAATTACCTTGCCATCTTGATCGATTAATCCAAAATCTAATCCCCAGGTATCAACTGCAAAACCAAGGTAGGTGCCAGTATTTGCCGCCTTACTTAATGCTGTTGTGATCTCATCAATTATTTTGGGAAGATCCCAACACCTTCTGCCATGTCGATCGGTAGCAACTGGGGTTGGAAAACGATAGAGCTCATCAGTTGTGATTTGGTTGCCAATACTTACCGCCATTAAGCGGCCAGATTCAGCCCCCATATCCAAGGCGAGGTATTGGTGCATACCCTGAACTCTTGCCTAACTAACCACCTAACTTCAACCTGGCTGTTAAGCGAGCTAGATGGATATGTATATCAAAAAAAGGGTGGGGTAATACCAGTTTTTAAGATCAAAGCCACCCGTTACCTTTCTGTTATCTGCGCCTACCTTTCCTACCTAGCCGTAATAGGAAAGTGCGGGTAGGGTCAGCGTCAGAATTTGCTTAAGTGCTAAAGATTTTTAATTTATTAGAGATAGGGTAACTCGGTGGCTGCTAAGGGTGATTTGCTTCTTGAGATGAGTGGGGTACAAAAGCGCTTTGGAGGCGCAGTTGCATTACGTGGAACAGGGCTAAAGATTAGGGCGGGTGAGATTCACGCACTCCTTGGTGAGAATGGTGCGGGTAAATCCACCATGTTAAAGATATTAGCTGGTGTGCATGCAAATGATGGTGGCAGCATCAAATTAGGTGGCAAGGATTTTGTTACCGGATCCCCAGAAGCATCTATTGATCAAGGTGTGGCAGTTATCTATCAGGAGCCTTCCCTTTTTCTGGATCTATCTTTAGCTGAAAATGTTTTTATCGGTCGCCAACCTAAAAAAGGTGTGGTGATTGATTGGAAGTTTGCCCAAAGTGAGGCGGCAAAATTATTTAAAGAGTTAGGTGTGGAGTTAGATCCAAAGCGACAAGCCCGTGGGTTATCCATTGCAGATCAACAAGTAGTTGAGATTGCTAAAGCACTCTCCATGAATGCAAATATTATTTTGATGGATGAGCCAACTGCAGCTCTTTCAGCTTCTGAAGTTTCGCGCTTGATGACTGTTATGAGATCACTTAAATCTGCCAATAAGGCAGTTATCTTTGTTAGCCATCGTTTAGATGAGGTCTTTGCAATCTCAGATTTCATTACCGTGATGCGAGATGGTGCAACAGTAAGTGAAAACCCAGTTGAAAAAACTAATCTTCAAAAAGTAATTAAAGAGATGGTGGGACGAGAGTTAAATGAAATGTTCCCAAAAACTAAAAATAAAGTTGGCGAGGTGGTGCTAGATGTTCATGATCTAACCAATCCTGCCTATTTTAGAAACATCTCATTTACGGTGAAAAAGGGTGAGATTGTCGCACTGGCTGGCTTAGTTGGCTCGGGCCGATCAGAGGTTGCCAGAGCAATTTTTGGAGTTGATAAATATGAAAGTGGTTCGGTCACCTTAAATGGCAAAGACTTGCCAAAGGGTTCACCAGAGGATGCGATGGCGAGAAAGATCGCATTGGTGCCAGAGGATCGTCGCCAACAAGGTTTATTTATGATCGCAGGTGTTAATCGAAATATCTCCATGGAGTCATTTAATAAATTAGTAGACCGTGGCTTGATTAACTTTAAACGAGAGCGAGCTTTGACTAATACTTGGCGGGATAAGTTAAGTATTAAATTTGCCAACCAAGCAGATCCAGTAGATCGCTTATCTGGTGGTAATCAACAAAAAACAGTTTTAGCTAAGTGGCTTGCTACCGATCCAGATTTATTAATTGTGGATGAACCGACCCGTGGCATTGATGTGGCTACCAAAGCTGAGGTGCATCGATTAGTAAATCAAGCAGCCAGTGAGGGCAAGGCAGTATTAATGATCTCATCTGAACTTCCAGAGGTCCTTGGCATGGCCGATCGAATAATTGTGATGCGAGAGGGTAGACAGGTGGCTGAGTTAAGCCGAGAAGAAGCAACTCAGGAGAAAATCATTGCCGCTGCAACTACTGGAAAGCGAGGTGCTTAAGATGAATTTATTTAGCAAACTAAAAATTTCTAGCCGCGAGGCCTCACTTGCTGTGATTTTGTTTATCACTATTGGAGTAACTGGTTTAATAAATCCAAGATTTTTAACTGGTGATGGCACCAAAGATTTGCTTACCTCTACCTCAGTAGTTGCGATATTGGCAATTGGAATTACCCCAATTGTGGTGATGCGTCATATTGATATCTCAATCGCCTCCACCGTTGGTTTATCAGCGTGGGTGATCGCAGATTTCTGTAAAAAGAATCCAGATTTCATTTGGTGGCAATGCTTTGTAATTGGAGCAATTATCGGGCTGGCAGTTGGCGTACTAAATGGTTTATTAGTTGCTGGCCTGCGCTTGCCATCCTTAGTGGTAACGCTGGGAACTTTATACATTGTTCGTGGCGCAGTTTATGTAGTTTCAAACTCAATTGATTACAACGCGCAGGAGATGCCACCAAGTTTGTTAGCACTTGGCCAGAAAGTTTACTTTGGTATTTTGCCCTTTACATTTTTACTGGTAATTATTGCAGTGCTGGCGACGGCATTTTTTATGAAGTACACAAAATCAGGTCGGGATGCATATGCAATTGGATCAAATCCACCAGCTGCTGATTTAGTTGGATTAAAGGTTTTCCGTCGCACATTTTTAGCTTTTGTCTTCTCTGGTTTTATGGCTGGTGTGGCGGGGGTATTTTATTTAATGCGTTTTGCCCAGGTTGACTCCACCGCTTTTTATGGCCAGGAGTTAGCCGTAGTGGCTGCGGTGGTAATAGGTGGCGTAACAATTATGGGTGGATCTGGAACTGTTGTCGGCGCCGTAATTGGCGCACTTCTGGTGCAGACAATTCAAGGCGGACTTGCTGCCCTAGGCGTGGATGCATTTTGGAAACCAGCGATTAATGGTTTGCTCTTAATTATTGCAATCTTTGCAGATCGAAGAATTGCAGTAAGTAGCGAGAAACGTTTACTGGCGCAACGAATTAGAGAGCGGGTGTAAATATGTTTGCCAACTTAAAACTCTCATCCATTAGAAGAAGTTGGGATACTGCAATTATCTTGCTATTGGCATTGGTTTTAATCTTTGCCTCTGCCACTACGGGTACTTTTTTAACCTCAACCAATATTTTTTACATCTTCTCTAACACTAGCGAAATCATGATCATTGCTTTTGCTATGACGTTTTTAATTATCTTAGGTGAGATTGATCTATCGGTGGCATCGATCCTGGCCTTGAGTAGCTCAATGTTGGGATACAGTTATGTCAGAGGTGTTCCGATTTGGGGTGCCATATTAATTTGTTTAGCAACAGGAACCATATGTGGTTTTATCAACGGTTATTTGGTTACCAAATTAGGACTGGGCTCACTGGCAGTAACAATTGGGGCCTTGGCCTTATATCGAGGTATTGCCAATGGTTTGCTAGGTGAAAATACGGTTAATGAGTTTCCATCTGCCGCAACTGATTTTGGTTTAAAGTCAATTGGCTCAACATTTATGCCAAGAACATTGCCGCTAATTTTACTCTTTGGAATTTTCTTTGCACTGCTGCTGCATCGCACGCCATTTGGAAGACGAACCTTAGCGATTGGTCAAAGTCCCGAGGCGGCAAAGTTTGCTGGTGTGGATGTAGTAAAACATAAATTAATTGTCTTCACCTTTACTGGATTTATGTCCGGTGTTGCTGGCATGGTTTACACGTTCCGATTTTCAACTGCGCAGGCAGATAATGGTGTAGGTTTAGAATTATTAGTTATCTCCGCAATTTTGCTGGGCGGAGTCTCTATATTTGGTGGTATTGGCACCATTTGGGGAGTAGTAGCTGGTGTTTTACTTGCTGGCTCAGTTGAATCTTGGTTGACCTTGCAAGAGATTGAAGCTAAATGGCGCACCATTGTTACTGGAATATTATTATTAATCTCAGTTGCAGCTCCGGTGTTGGTGCAAAAGAGTAAGGCCCGACGCGAGCGAATGGCCTTGAAAAAGAGCGGATAATTTTTTCCTCAACCCCGCACTTTTTCTGATTTAGCATCTGGTTTGAATATCACCTTGGCTCTCCCAGGCCAGATAGGGCTTTTGCTGCCTTTGATCGGGGAGTGGGTGATTGCAACTGAAAAGTTATAAATTCAACTTGCCAGTACTTCCCAGGAAATACTAAGTTTACCCAACGCACCTAGGAGTCGTAGCTACTTTCCTAGGCTCGTGTTGCAAAGTTAAATAATTTTGTAACTGTCAACGAAAGGAAATACTTTGAAAAAAGTTCTCTCCGTACTTGCAGCAGCAGTTCTTCTTGCTGGCTGCAGTTCATCATCTGACGGTGATTCAGGTGAGGCACTAAAGATCGCTCACATTCCTAAATTAGGAACAATCGGCTACTTCCAAGCAGCTGATAAGGGTGTTCAACGTGCATGTGCCGAGCTTGGTGCAGAGTGTGCCTACAAGGGCCCAACTGAAATCACAGCAGCCGCACAGGTAAAAGAAATTCAAGCAGCTGTACAAGCTGGTTACAACGTATTGATCGTTGCAGCTAACGACAAGGATGCTCTAGTTCCTGCTCTGAAGGATGCAATGGCCAAGGGTGTAACAGTTGTTACCTACGATTCAGATGTTGCACAAGATGGTCGTTCAGTATTCGTAAACCAAGCTTCATCAGAGGGTATCGGACAAGCTCTTGCTAAGTCTGCTTCTGATCTAGCAGGTGGCGCTGGAGATATTGCAATTCTTTCAACAACTCCAGATGCAACAAACCAGAATGTATGGATTGACTTCATGAAGAAGGAGCTTGCAGCTAATTATCCAAATATTAAGGTAGTTGCAACTGCTTACGGTCTAGATAAGCCAGAAGAGTCAACAACTGAGACTCAAGGTCTTATCCAGAAGTATCCAAAGATCAAGGCAATTGTTGCTCCTACATCTGTAGGTATTGTTGCTGCTGCTAAGTATGTTTCTGGCTCAGCTTCAAAGGGCAAGGTTGCCGTTACTGGTCTTGGTCTTCCAAATGACATGAAGACATACATCAAAGATGGTTCAAATGCCCAAGCTTCACTATGGGATGTTGAAAACTTTGGATATGTATCCGTTTACGTAGCTAAGCATGTACGTGGCGGTGGCGATGTTGCTGTTGGAGCTAAGGTGCCATCAGGCCCTGGCGACAAGGGTGAGGCAGAGCGTACAGTTACCGCAGGAGCTGTAGGAAATGAAATTATCCTTGGCCCAGCAACTGTTTTCACAAAGGATAACGTAGATGAATACGACTTCTAATTAAATTTAGAAGTTATTAATCTGCTGATAGGGCAGCCTCGATAAAGAGGCTGCCCTATCTTCTTTTTATTCACATTTTGTTTAGATTTTGATATAGGAAAGTGAAAAGTTGGACACTTCCTTTAAAGAGTGGAAGGATATAAGTTATCCATCCACTCCAAAGTTAGTAAGGGAGTTTTTCGAAAGTGCCAGCAGCAAAAAGACTTGAGTATGGTGGTCACGCACTTGTTTGGGCAGGGGATTGGAGTGCAAAAGGTGCTGCCACTGCGATAAGTGGGGCTGCCCGTGCTGGTTATGACTACATAGAGATTGCATTATTAGATCCATGGAATGTGGATATTGCGATGACAAAGGATTTACTACAACAAAATAATTTAAGGGCGCACGCCTCCCTAGGTCTATCCGCTAAAACCGATGTGACAAGTCTTGATCAATCAATTGTGAAAAAAGGGGATGAGTTACTACGCCAAGCAACCGACGTATTACATGCGCTAGGCGGGAGTGAACTTTGTGGTGTTATTTACTCATCATTAGCTAAGTATCCACATCCGGCAAGTAAAGAGAATCGGGCTAACTCAGTTGGTGCGATGCAACGACTTGCAGATTACGCCGCCGATAAGGGCATTAATATAAATCTTGAGGTTGTAAATCGATATGAGACAAACATTATTAATACTGGCGCTGAGGGGTTAAAGTTTTTAGAGGAGGTAAATCGGGAAAACGCCTTTGTCCACCTTGATACCTATCACATGAATATTGAAGAGGATGGTATGCGCAAATCTGTGATCGAAGCCGGTGATCGTTTGGGCTTCGTTCATATTGGTGAGAGCCACCGCGGATATCTTGGAACTGGCAATGTTGATTTTGATACCTTCTTTGCCGCATTAAAAGAGGTTAAATACCAAGGTCCAATTACCTTTGAATCTTTTTCCTCAGCTGTTGTAGATCCGGCTCTTTCTAATACCTTGTGTGTTTGGCGAAACCTTTGGAGTGATTCAGATGATTTAGCTAAGAAATCACTGGATTATATGAAGGCGAGGTATTAATTAAATGCAGAGAGTCTGTTTTAGATTACAGGTTAAAAAAGAGATGATGGATGAGTATGCTCGCCGTCATGGGCAAGTATGGCCAGAGATGTTAACGGCGCTATCTGAAACAGGTTGGCACAATTACTCACTTCATTTGGATCGCTCCGATGGTACATTAATTGGCTACTTTGAAACCCCATCATTAGCAGAAGCTAAAGCTGGCATGGAAAAGAGAGAGATCAACGCAAAGTGGCAGGCAGATATGGCGCCATTTTTTGTTGCCTTAGATGGCAAGCGACCAGATGAAGGATTTTTACAATTAGAGGAAGTTTTTTATCTTAAATAATAAAAAGTTAAACCTAACAGAATAGGAGCAACGCATATGTCATCGAAGCAAGAGGCTAAGGGAATACTTAAGCGTTTTTGGATTGAGACTCCTTCTTGGGCGTATGGAAACTCTGGCACAAGGTTTAAAGTCTTTTCTCAACCTGGTGTGCCGCGAGATCCATATGAAAAAATTGCAGATGCTGCCCAGGTGCATAAGTACACAGCTGCTGCCCCATCTGTTGCCATGCATATTCCCTGGGATAAGGTCGATGATTACGCAAAGCTTGCCAAACATGCCAACGAGCTTGGAGTAAGACTTGGCACGGTAAATTCAAACACTTTCCAAGACGATGATTACAAATTTGGCTCAGTCTGCCACTTTGATAAGAAGATTCGCCAAAAGGCGGTTGATCACCTATTTGAGTGCATTGAGATTATGAACATTACCGGCGCCCAAGATCTAAAGCTTTGGTTTGCTGATGGTACAAATTATCCAGGCCAAGATGATTTAGCTGGCAGACAAGATCGCTTATTTGAAAGCTTGCAAAAGGTTTATGCCCGCCTTGGCGATAACCAGCGGATGCTACTTGAGTATAAATTCTTTGAACCAGCATTTTATTCAACAGATGTGCCAGATTGGGGCACATCATATGTGCATTGCACTGAACTTGGTCCTAAGGCAAGTGTTTGTGTTGATACCGGTCACCACGCACCGGGAACAAATATTGAGTATATCGTCGCCTTTTTACTTCGCAGAAAACGACTTGGCGCTTTTGACTTTAACTCTAGATTTTACGCCGATGATGATCTAATTGTAGGGGCTGCTGATCCATTCCAATTATTTAGAATTATGCATGAGGTTAATCAAGGTGGCGGCTTTGATAAGGGAACAACGGTCTCCTATGTATTAGATCAATGCCACAATATTGAGCCAAAGATTCCAGCACAGATTAGATCTATTACTAATGTGCAGGAGGCGGTTGCTAAGGCGTTATTAGTTGATGCTGAGGCATTAAAACAAGCCCAATTGGCTGGTGATGTTTTAGGTGCTAATGATTTATTGATGGATGCCTACAACACCGATGTACGTGATTTGCTGGGTGAGTTACGAAGTGAACAAGGATTAGCACCAGATCCAAAGATTGCTTATGCAAAGAGTGGATATGCTGAAAAAATTGCTGCTGAACGAGTCGGTGGCGCGCAAGCTGGATGGGGAGCTTAATGTCGACACCTAAAGTTGTTTCTGAATTATTATCTCGCAGTAATAAGTTGGGAGCAGAGCCCCGTTTTACTAATTACGCTGGTGGTAATACTTCAGCAAAAGGTGTGGTTGTAAATCCAGCAAATGGTAAAGACACAACAGTGTTGTGGGTAAAAGGTTCAGGTGGAGATCTTGGCACATTGAAGGAGGCGGGACTTGCTGCCCTTGATCTAGAAAAATTTAAAGATTTAGTAAATGTATATCCAGGTGTTGAGCGCGAAGATGAGATGGTCGCACTTTTTGATTACTGTGCATTTGGTAAGGGCGGGGCAGCTCCATCGATTGACACCTCTATGCATGGCTTAGTTGAGTTTGATCATGTTGATCATCTACATCCTGATTCAATTATTGCGTTAGCGACCGCAAAGGATGGCAAGAGGTTAACTGCTGAGTGTTTTGGCGATGAGATCTTGTGGGTGGATTGGCGACGACCTGGTTTTCAATTAGGACTAGATATGGCCAAGATAGCAAAAGATAATCCAAAGGCAAAAGGTTGTGTATTAGGTGGCCATGGCTTAACAACATGGGGTGCAACAAGTAAAGAGTGTGAAGAGCGATCTATTTGGGCAATTACAAAAGCGGAGGAGTTCATCAAGGCAAAGGGCAAGGCAGATCCATTTGGTAAGAAGGAGTCAAAGTACGCACCTTTAGAAAGTGCAAAACGTAAAGAGCGAGCAGCAGCGCTTGCCCCATACCTTCGCGGTATTGCATCTAAGGATGCAAGAATGCTGGGCAGCTTCACCGATAATGCTGTGGTTTTAGATTTCCTGCAAGGCTCTAAATTAATGGAGTTAGCAGCCCTGGGCACATCATGTCCTGATCATTTCTTGCGCACCAAGATCTCACCAATGGTATTAGATACCAAACCTGATGCACCGTTGGATGAGGTAATTAAGCGAGCAAATGAGTTGCATGAGTCATACCGTAAAAATTACGCCACCTACTACAACCGCCATGCTAAGAAAGATTCACCTGCTATGCGTGGTGCTGATCCATTAATTATTTTAGTTCCAGGTGTTGGTATGTTCTCTTATGGCAAAGATAAGCAAACCGCCCGGGTGGCTGGCGAGTTTTATATTAACGCAATCAATGTAATGCGTGGAGCAGAGGCTCTTTCAATCTATGCACCAATTACCGAGTCTGAAAAATTCCGGATTGAGTACTGGGATTTAGAGGAGGCAAAGTTAAAACGAATGCCAAAGCCAAAACCATTAGCGGGCAAGATCGCATTGGTAACCGGGGCAGCCTCTGGCTTAGGTAAGGCAACCGCTGAGCGCTTAGTTGTAGAGGGTGCCTGTGTTGTAGTTGCCGATCGAGATCTTGAGGGTGCTAACAAGCTTGCTACCGAGTTAGGCGGCAAAGATAAGGCAATCGCAGTTGCGATGGATGTAACTAGTGAGCAGGCGATTGCAGATGCAATGGCTACCACCATGCTTGCCTTTGGCGGTATTGATATTGTTATTAATAACGCAGGTATTTCAATTGCTAAACCAATTACTGAAACATCAGTTGCTGATTGGGATTTGCAATTAGATATTATGGCAAGGGGTTCGTTTTTAGTATCTCGGGAGGCTGCCAAAGCATTAAAGGCACAGGGCATGGGCGGAGATATTATTTATATATCATCCAAAAACTCAGTCTTTGCCGGTGCTAACAATGTTGCATATGGCGCGACTAAGGCTGCGCAATCACATCAGGTGAGATTGTTAGCGGTTGAGTTAGGTGAGTTTGGTATTCGAGTTAATGGCATCAATCCAGATGGCGTGGTTAAGGGCTCTGGCATATTTGCTGGTGGGTGGGGCGCAAACCGCGCTCAGCAGTATGGGGTTGAGGAATCTAAATTAGGTGAGTTTTATGCGCAGCGAACAATCTTGAAAAAAGAGGTTTTGCCGGAACATATTGCTGCAGCTGTCTTTGTAATTTTAGGTGGGGATTTAACCCTGACTACTGGACTTCACATACCAGTAGATGGTGGTGTGGCCGCAGCCTTCCTTCGTTAGGAAAACCCTTGCTACATGCAGCAATTGATTTAGGTGGCTCATCAGGTCGGGTAACCGTGGGTGAGTTAGTTGATCAAAAAATAGTTTTGACTGAGCTGCACCGTTTTAAACATGAGCCAATTCAAAACAACGATGGCTTATTTTGGGATTGGCAATTTATCTTAGAGCAGATAAAAATCGGACTAAACAAGGCGGTGGAGCTAGGGCAGGTGGCAACAGTTGGTGTGGACAGTTGGGCGGTTGATTACGGATTAATTGATGCGAATGGTGCTCTCTTGGCCCCACCTCATTGCTACCGAGATGGTCGAACCGATGGGGTAATGGCACATCTTAAAAATGAGTTAGGTGTTGATTACATCTACGGAAAAACTGGAATTCAATTTATCTTCTTCAACACGATGTATCAATTATTTGTGGAGAAAAACTCATCAATATATGGCCGTGCGGATAAGTTTTTAATGGTGCCAGATCTGATTAACTACCTACTTTGTGGCTCAATTAGCACTGAGATCACCAACGCCTCCACCACCCAATTACTTAATGTTCACACCCAGGATTGGGATTGGGAGTTGATTGAGAAACTGGGCATAAAAAAAGGCTTATTTGCCAAGATTAATAAGCCTGGTGTGCAGGTGGGTGAGATTAAAGGACATGGAAAATTAGATGCAATCAAGGTGATCTCAGTTGGCTCCCATGACACAGCAAGTGCGGTAGCTGGCGCCCCACTTGGTGAGGATGGTTTAAGTGCATATATCTCAAGTGGCACCTGGTCCTTAGTTGGGCTGGAATTAACAAAACCAGTTACTGATAAAAAAGCGATGGAGTTCAATATCACCAATGAGATGGGTGTTGATGATCGGATTAGATTTATTAAAAATGTTGCAGGAATGTGGCTATTAGAGGAGTCTTTGGATTACTGGGCAAGTAAGGGTGAGCATTACACCGCAGCGGAGTTAGCAAAGGCGGCAGCTGAGCTACCAAGGGGAGCAGTCATTGATGCCAATGATCCAATCTTTGAAAAGCCAGGTGCTATGCCAGAGCGAATTGCAATGCTCTGTGATAAAAGTAATCAGCAAACTCCTCAATCTACCGCCGGATATGCCAGATGTATATTTGATTCATTAGCAGATGCCTATGCGAAGGTATTAGCGCAATTACAAAGCGCAGCCGGGGTAAAGATAAATGCAATTAATATTGTTGGTGGTGGCAGTGCTAATCGATTATTAAATCAATTAACCGCAGATACTACAGGTTTGCCTGTTTATGCTGGACCCTCTGAGGCAACAGTGCTTGGGAGTATTATGGTGCAGATGCAATCTGTTGGATTGATTAAATCATTAGCTCAAGGAAGAGTGTTTATTAAAAACTCAATTACCCAAGAGGAATTTAAACCAAGAGGGTAAATTAAACGGAGCGCATAACAGCGGTAACCTTACCAAGAATCTGTGCATCATCTGCTGGGATAGGTGTGAAATCATCATTTGCTGGCAAGAGCCAGAAGTGACCATCTTTTTTCGACCAGGTTTTAACAGTTGCCTCACCATCAATCATGGCAGCGACAATCTCACCCTTTTCCGCAGTTTTTTGGGAGCGGATCACAACAAAATCACCATCACAGATTGCAAGATCAATCATGGAATCACCTTTGACCTGCAGTAAAAATAGATCACCTTTGCCAACAATTGATTCTGGAAGAGGTAGTACCTCTTCAACTACCTGCTCTGCCAAAATTGGATTTCCAGCTGCGATCTTTCCAACCAATGGAATAAGCCGGGTCTTATCCTGTGGGGCAGCCCCCCCATCCTCACCAGGCAGGGTGATCTCAATAGCTCTTCCGCGGGCAGCATCCCTGCGGATCCAACCCTTCTCTTCAAGAATTTGCAGTTGATAGGTGACGGATGCGGTGGAGGCAAGACCTGCGGCCTTACCGATCTCACGCATAGAGGGTGGATACCCCTGGTTTTCAACTGCACGCTTAATCACAGACAAGATCTTTACCTGCCGTGGGGTTAGCCCATTGTCATCGGCTGGCCCATCGGGAAGCTCTGAGATGCTCTTTTTAGCCATAGGTAAAGGGTATATGAAGATTTGGAAAAAATCAAACATTTGTTCGATTTTAAGTAGACATTGTCAGTGGGGTGGTGTTTAATACTCTGTAGAACAGGTGTTCGAATCCCCTCGAAGACTGGTTATCAAGGAGCAGAAGATGAAGGCAAGATCGGCAAAGCAGCTAGCAAGAACAACCCTATCCATATCCTTACTGGTGGTAATTGGCGCAGGCTTTTCCACCATCTCATCAGCTAGTGATACCTCAGTAGCTGCTAACAGCCCAAGTGCCTACCAACAGATCACCGTCACACCGGGGGAGAGCCTTTGGTCAATCGCCTCAATGGTGGCCGCTCCAGGTCAGATCAATGCGGTGGTGGCAGATATTGTTGAGGTAAATAAGTTGGCCAGTGCTGATTTATTAGCGGGCATGAAGATTCTAATTCCTACTAAGTAGCCTTTCCACAGCTTTATCCCGGTTGACACAAACTGGTACCACTGTGGTACCATTTCAACATGGCTATGAATTTAAGGCTTTCTCCAACTCAAAATAAAGCGCTGAAAAAGGTGGCTGCTCAAAAGGGAATCTCCATGCAGGAGGCGGCATTAAAGGCTATTGATGAGTACATCTCTCATCGAGCCGATAAGTTAAATGAGAGTATTGCTCGAATAAAGAGTGAGGATGCGCAATTACTTGAGCGGTTATCTAAGTAGCGTTAGTAAGATTTAAGTGGCCAAGGAGATTGATTACTTAGAGCTGGCTGACATCCTAAAATTAGGCAAAGAGATCATTTCAGATTTTCGAATCCGAGATATTGGCTTATTGGAATCTGCTGTCGCTCGACCAAAAACCTCAGTCTTTGGTGAGGATGCCTATCCCACCTTCGCCGAAAAGGTTGCCTCCCTAATGCACTCAATCGCCCGTAACCACGCTTTGATTGATGGCAACAAGAGATTGGCTTGGGCAGCGGGGCGATTGTTTTGCTTGATGAATGATTGTGATATCCGGATGAATCAGGATCGAGCTTATGAGATGGTGATTGGGGTAGCAGCTGGTGAGATCGATTTGCCCCAATTGGGTAAGTTGCTCAAGCGAGCGATTAAGTGATTTCAGGCTGAAGGGAAAAGATTTCTCAAAACACGCCGATACAGGTGCTTTTAAACCCTAAACCGTGGGTCTATGGTTCACCCAACATATAGGGGCGATTACGCTTATGGCTTCCATAAGTAGTGGTTTTCCGCTAATGTGCTCTTCCCCCGCTTAGCTAGAAAAAGAAGGAGTAAGCCCCTCGTGATCTGTCCATTCTGCCGGTTTGAAGACTCCAGAGTGATTGATTCACGCCCAACCGATGAGGGAAACCAGATTCGCAGAAGGCGTGAGTGCACCAGCTGTGGCAAGAGGTTTAACACCGCAGAGAGCTCCATTCTTCTAGTCATCAAAAGATCAGGTGCTACTGAGCCATTCTCAAGAGAGAAGGTAATCAGTGGTGTGCGCAAGGCATGCCAGGGCAGACCAGTCAATGATGATGATTTAGCACTGCTTGCCCAACGAGTTGAGGAGTCCCTTCGCTCAGATGGTGTGGCAGAGGTCGAGGCCCAAGAGGTTGGAATGGCAGTTCTTGCGCCACTCCGAGAACTCGATGAGGTCGCCTACCTACGATATGCCTCGGTATACCGTAGTTTTTCCTCCCTAGAAGATTTTGAAGGCGAGATCGCACTGCTTCGTGCTGAGCCTTCTAGAAATTCAAAAGCTTTAAAAATTTCCCAACCAGCACGTGTTAATTAGTTGGCCCCTTTAAGTAGATAAGAAGTAGAGATAAGTAGTTTAAAAAGTAAAGTCGCAAAAAAGTTTTAAAAGAAGAAAAAGAAATTAAACAAACTAGTTAAGGGGATAAGTAAATGTCGATAGTGAATAAGCCAGCCGCGGTTAAGACCGGAACTGGAAAAGGTCTTACCATTGAACGTATCTACACCACCGCTGGAGTTCACCCGTATGACACCGTTAAGTGGGAAAGGCGTGATGTTGTTCAGACCAACTGGAAATCTGGTGAGGTTATCTTTGAACAAAAAGGTGTTGAGTACCCAGAGTTTTGGTCGGTAAATGCCTCAACTATTGTTACTACTAAATACTTCCGTGGTGCACTAGGAGCAGAAAATCGTGAGTGGTCACTAAAGCAGGTAATTGATCGCGTAGTTTTAACCTATACAAAAGCTGGAAAGGAAAATGGCTACTTTGCCACCCCAGCCGATGCTGAAATTTTTGAACATGAGTTAACCCATATGTTGATGCACCAAATATTTTCCTACAACTCACCAGTTTGGTTTAACGTAGGAACAGCAGCACCACAACAGGTCTCAGCCTGTTTCATCCTCTCCGTAGATGACACAATGGAGTCAATTCTTAATTGGTATAAAGAAGAGGGCTTTATCTTCAAAGGTGGCTCAGGTGCTGGCCTTAATCTTTCAAGAATTCGCTCATCCAAGGAGCTTTTAAAATCAGGTGGAACAGCCTCTGGCCCAGTCTCATTTATGAGAGGCGCCGACTCTTCCGCTGGCACAATCAAATCAGGGGGAGCAACTAGAAGAGCAGCCAAGATGGTGGTGCTAGATGTTGATCATCCAGATATCGAAGAGTTTATTGAGACCAAGGTGCGCGAAGAGGACAAGATCCGCGCCCTGCGGGATGCTGGCTTTGATATGGATTTAGGTGGCAAAGATATTGTCTCAGTTCAATATCAAAATGCTAATAACTCAGTAAGAGTCTCTGATGCCTTTATGAGAGCTTATGAAGCAGGAGATTCATTTGGATTAACCGCTCGTTCAACTGGTGAGGTTGTGGAGAGCGTTGATGCTAAACAATTGTTTAGAAAGATGGCACAAGCTGCTTGGGCATGTGCTGATCCTGGCATTCAATATGATGACACGATCAATGAGTGGCACACCAACCCAGAGACTGGCCGGATCAATGCCTCCAATCCATGCTCTGAGTACATGTCTCTAGATAACTCATCATGTAACTTGGCATCTTTGAACTTAATGAAGTTCTTAAAAGCAGATGGCTCCTTTGATGTTAAAAACTTTGTCAAGGTAACTGAGATGGTAATTACCTCAATGGATATCTCAATCTGCTTTGCAGATTTTCCAACCCCGGCAATTAGTCAGACCACTAGAGATTTCCGCCAATTAGGAATTGGTTATGCAAATCTTGGCGCACTGCTTATGGCCTCAGGTCTTGCCTATGACTCAGATGGAGGCCGGGCCCTGGCTGGTGCGATCACCTCATTACTTACCGGTGTCTCATACCGACGAAGTGCAGAGCTTGCTGGCATTGTTGGTCCATACAATGGTTATGCCAGAAATGCTGCCGCTCACACCAAGGTAATGCGCAAACACCAAAATGCAACTGAGTCAGCTAAATCAGTCTCAACCTTGGATAAGGATGTTTGGAGTGAGGCGATTAAGCAATGGTCTACTGGCAACACAATTGGTGAAAAAAATGGCTGGCGCAACGCGCAAGCATCGGTATTAGCACCAACTGGCACCATCGGTTTGATGATGGATTGCGACACCACCGGTATTGAGCCAGATCTAGCCCTTGTTAAGTTTAAGAAGATGGTCGGCGGTGGATCAATGCAGATTGTCAACCAAACTGTGCCACTTGCACTTAAGAAACTTGGCTACACCGATGAGACAATTGAAGCAATTGTTGAGTACATCGCAGAGCATGGAAATATAATTGATGCTCCTGGATTAAAGAGTGAGCATTACTCAGTCTTTGATTGCGCCATGGGTGTTAGATCAATTACCGCAATGGGCCATGTTCATATGATGGCAGCATGTCAGCCATTCCTATCTGGTGCGATCTCAAAGACAGTTAACCTGCCAGCCGATGCCACGGTGGAGGAGATCGAAGAGGTTTACTACCAAGGTTGGAAGTTAGGTCTTAAAGCGTTGGCGGTCTACCGTGATAATTGCAAGGTTGGACAACCTTTATCTGATTCAAAGGGTAAAAAGGATGAGGCGGTAGCAACTGAGGCTGCTCACACTGCAGTTAGAAAGAGATTGCCAAAATCTCGTCCAGCCCAAACCACATCATTTTCAGTAGGAGGTGCTGAGGGTTATATGACCAGCGGTGCCTACGCTGATGGTGCTCTTGCTGAAGTATTTCTAAAGCTTGGCAAGCAGGGCTCAACACTTGCTGGTGTTATGGATGCCTTCTCAATTGCAGTATCAATTGGATTGCAATACGGCGTTCCACTGGAGAGCTTTGTGGAGAAGTTTGCTAACCAAAGATTTGAACCAGCTGGTATGACAGATGATGCTGATATCAGAATGGCGCAATCGGTAATGGATTACATCTTCCGCCGACTTGCCCTTGATTACCTACCATTTGAGTCACGATCTTCCCTTGGTATCTACTCAGCGGCAGAGCGCGCTCGCGCACTTGAAAGTGGTGAGTACACAGCTGATGAAAAACCAGTAGCAAACTCTGCTCCTGCTAAAAAAGTAGAGAGCAAAAAACAAGAGGTGAAGATTGAAAAAGCACCAGTTGATAACTCATCCGTTGGTTCATCAATGGAGTTGTTTGAGAAGATGGCTGGGGTTAAATCAGATGCACCACTTTGCATGACCTGCGGCGTCAAAATGAGAATGGCTGGCTCCTGCTTTGTCTGTGAAGGATGTGGCAACACCTCCGGCTGCTCCTGATCAGAGCAAACCGCTTTATCTTTGATAATGTTTCAGGGTGGAGCACAGTTTTAGCAGTAAGGTAATTGAAAGTAGTTTCAAGGGTTTTCCGATAGATTCTTATGGGAAGACCCTTGCGGCATTTTTAGCCACAAAACCAAATTTATTCACCGCAAATTTTCAATTTCCAATCATGGTTGTAAATGAGGCAGCCCTTAAAAACAATATTGATCGGATGGCTAGTTACTGCAAATCAGTGGGTGCTGAGCTTGCTCCTCATGTTAAAACCACCATGTCACCACAGATTGCCCAAATGCAAACTAATGCCGGCGCATACGCCTTAACCATTGCCAACTTCTGGCAGGCCAGCATATTTCTAGGCTTTGGCTTTAAGAAATTGATTATTGCCAATGAGGTATTAGACCCATCAGCCATCGCTGAGATCTCTCACCTTAATAGAGATAAAGTTGCTGAAATTATTTTTTATGTTGACTCATTAGCAGGTTTAGAGATTGTTAAAAACCACACGCTAGCGGCCGGTGAGCAAAATCTGTTTATTGAGATTGGTACCGATGAGGGTCGGGGTGGAGTGAGAGATTTATCTGAGGTAGAAAAAATTGCAAAAGCCATCGCAGCAGATAGCAGATTAAAACTACGAGGTGTTACTGGTTTTGAGGGTGCGGTACCAGCTGCTGCTAGAAGCAAAAAAGGTGAGAAGAGATTGGCTGCATTTTGTCAAAAGATTGTGGCCGCAGCTGATCGGGCTTATCCATATAAGGCGGATGGAGTATTTATTATCTCGGCCGGGGGTAGCGCTTACTTTGAGATTGTGGCAGAGGAGTTAAATAAGTTTGGCAAAGAGAGGATTTTATTATTGCGCAGCGGTGGATATGTAACCCATGACAGTAAGTATTATGAGGAGATATATCCATTTCGAGATTTAGATCAGAGGTTTAAGCCGGCAATTGAGGTCTGGGCTCAGATCATCAGCACACCAGAGCCAAATTTTGGGGTGTTAAACCTGGGCAAACGCGATATTGGAAATGACCTACACAACCCCATTCCATTTGCCAAGTATGGATCTGGTTTAACCGCATTTTCTGGTCAGATCGAGAAGCTAAATGATCAGCATGGTTACTTGAGAAGTAAGCAGGATTTTGCAGTATCACAGTTGATTGGATTGGGTATCTCTCATCCCTGCACTACATTTGATAAATGGCGGTTAATTCCACTAGTCAACGACAATTATGATGTTGTAGATTGCGTGTATACATTCTTCTAATCCCAAATTAATTAAAGGAGATCTAATGCCTATCGAACATATCAATGCCAGCCAAGCCCCCGCGCCAGGTGGTTCTTACTCTCATGGGGTGGTTGCTAATGGCTTCCTATACACCTGCGGTATGGGTCCAGTTGACCCAGCAACTGGAAAGATTGTTGATGGTGGGGTGGCTGAGCAAACTAGGCAGACTTTAAAGAACTTGCAAAAGATTTTGGATGTCAAGGGTGCAAAGTTTGCAGATGTAGTTAAGGTGACTGCTCACCTGCAAGATGTTAACCGAGATTTTGCTGCTTACGATCAGGTTTATCGGGAGTTTTTCTCTGCCCCTTTTCCAGTCCGTACCACAGTTGGTTCAGATTTAATTAACATTTTAGTTGAAATTGATTTTGTAGTAGCGCTTCCAAATTAATCCTATGACAATTGCACAAGATTTAGCTGGCAAGGTAGTGGTAGTTACTGGTGCTGGCCGCGGAATTGGACGCCAGATTGCAATCGGGGCAGGGCAAAGAGGTGCAAAGGTCGCAGTAGTTGAAGTAATTGCCGAAAATCTAGAGTCAACAGTTAAAGAGATCTCTGCGCTGGGAATAACGGCAGAGGGTTATCAAACTGATATTTCCTCAGAGAGTCAGATTATTAAGAGTTTTGCTGCGATTGAAAAGGATTTTGGACAGATTGATTGCTTAGTAAATAATGCCATGATTCATGATCCTGAAGATCTACTGGCCACCTCACTTGAGGTTTGGAATCGCACACTTGCTGTGACCTTAACCGGCAGCTTTTTAACAATAAAAGCCACCTTGCCCGGGATGATTAAGCGTAAATCTGGCTGCATCGTAAATATTGGCACCGTTAATGCCAAGGCGATGATTGGCAGTGACTCCTACTCAGTTGCCAAGGCAGGCATCCATGCGCTTACTAGAACTGTTGCCGTTAGATATGGTCCAGATGGAATTCGCTGCACAACTGTGGTCCCAGGAACTATTGCAACCGACGCTTGGCAGGCCAGGGTTGATAGAAATCCACAAATTTTTGAAAAGTTAAAACCTTGGTATCCCCTAGGACGAGTTGGTACGCCAGTAGATGTTACGGAGGCGGTTTTGTTTTTACTTTCAGATAAGGCGCAGTGGATTAGTGGCAGTGAGTTTGTAGTAGATGGTGGACTATTAGCTGGTTATGCCCCGATGTTTAAAATGGTTGAAGGTTCTGATTAAATCAGATGAGTGAAAATACCTTCACCATTCGTGGGGCAAATGTAATTGATGGTAGCGATACACCTGCACAGCGCCTGGATATTTTAATTACAAATGGGGTTATCTCACAGCTTGGTTCAATCTTGAGAGGTGCTGAAGAGGGCAAAGTTATTGATGGCTCTGGTTTAACTTTAGCCCCGGGATTTATTGATATGCACTCGCATTCAGATTTAGCAGTTTTGACCGATAAACAACATTTAGCAAAGGTCTCCCAAGGGGTAACTCTGGAGGTAGTTGGTCAGGATGGACTTAGCTATGTGCCAAGTAATCCTGAAACCTTGCTTGAGCTACGTGAACAATTATTTGGTTGGAACTCAGATCCAAAAGATTTGAAGTGGGACTTTCACACAGTGGGAGAGTATTTAGATCGAGTTGATAATGGTTGTGCCGTCAATGTTGCATACTTAATTCCACACGGCTCGGTGCGCATGTTGGTTAGAGGAAATGAGCCTGGAACTGCCTCTGATGATGAGTTGGCGGCGATGAAACAGTTGACCCGTAAGGCAATGCAGGAGGGTGCCTTTGGTTTATCAGCTGGGCTTACCTACACCCCTGCGATGTATGCAGATAATGATGAAATTGTGCAGCTTTGCAAGGTTGTCGCAGGGTTTGGTGGCTTTTACGCCCCGCACCATCGAAATTATGGTGCTAAGTTTTTAGAGGCAGTTATGGAGTGTTTAGATATTGCTAAGTTATCTAAATCTCCACTTCACTTAACTCACTGTCATATGAGCCACCCAAATTTTCATGGCAAAACTGGCTTGCTATTTGAACAGATACAAAATGCTGAAAAACAAGGGGTGGATGTCACTCTAGATACCTACCCATACTTAGCTGGTTCAACCTATCTGCATGCACTGTTGCCTTCTTGGGTCCAGGCAGGTGGCTCAAAGAAAACTCTGCAGCGATTGTCTGTGATGGAAAATCGGTTGAAAGTTATTTATGAGTTAACTGTCTCTGGCAGCGATGGTAATCATGGTGGGGTAGTTAACTGGCCAGCCATTAATATTGCCGGAGTTGAGAAATCTCATAATATGCGATTTGTCGGAATGGATTTAGTTTCAGCCGCCCAGCTGGTAAATAAAAAAGTTGAAGATTTTTATCTGGATTTTATTATTGATGAGGAACTCAAAGCCTCTTGTGTAATTTTTGCCGGACATGAACCAAATGTTCGAGCAATTATGCAAGATTCTCGTCACATGGTTGGTAGTGATGGAATTTTGACTGGCAATAGACCACATCCACGTGGCTACGGAACTTTTGCCAGATATCTTGGTGTTTATGCCAGACAAGAAAAGGTTTTAACAATGCATGGTGCAGTTGCAAGGATGACTGGCAGACCAGCAAAACGTCTTGGATTAACTGATCGCGGTTTTATTAAGGTCGGCATGAAAGCAGATATGGTTTTATTTGATTCTCAAACAGTGGTTGATCGATCAACATATGAGCAACCGCGAGTAGCAGCTGCTGGATTTGAAATGGTCTGGGTTAGTGGCGTGGCCACATTGCGCAAGGGGGCGCGAACTGAGGCAACCCCAGGGCAGGGAGTAAGAAAAGTAGTTTGAGGGTCGCCGCTGCGACCTTTCGGGCCATTGATACAAAAGTGTTATTTTTCCAATCTAACCCCCCTTGCTTGTTTTTGAAATTAATGATGGGCTAAGCCTCCCCCACAAGCATGTGGGATCCTAGGAGGACTAATAAATGAAAAAACTAACCAAGCGCAGAATTGTTGCGCTGGCTTCACTTGGAATGGTGGCAAGCGTATTAGTTGCTGCACCAGCTCAAGCTAACACCGTAACAATTAAGGTTGTTACTCCTAATTACACAGATGCTATGCCGGCTTACTATGCCGACTTAAATGCCCGCTTTATGGCTGCTAACCCAACCATCAAAGTTGAGCATGAGAATCTAAGTTGGGATGACATCTTGGTTAAGGGTCGAACTTATATATCAACCAAGTCATATCCAGATGTATTGAACCTAAATACATTCTCTGAGTTTGCTGCTGAAGATTTACTGTATAAAACCAGTGATCTCTTCACTGAGGCAAAACTCTCTGACTTTGTTACCGCTTTCCGCGATAACTCAAAGTACAACGGAGTTGAGTATGCTGTTCCAGATTTGGCTTCAGCCCGTATGTTCTTTATTAATAAGGCTTTGTTCTATGGTGCAGGCAATACCAAGATCCCAACTACTTGGGCTGAGGTAACTGCTGCTGCCAAGAAGATCAAGGCTAAGTACGGATCAAGAGTTTATCCATTGGCTATCCCACTAGGTTCAGAGGAAGCTCAAGCTGAGTTCCAGATCTGGGCAGGTGGAAATGGTGGTCGTTACTTCAATGAGAGTACAAAGAAGTGGGTCATCAACTCTAAGGAAAACCTAGAGACTCTTAATCAATTAAGAGCATGGGTAAAGGCTGGTTACACACAACCAAACCCAGCATCAACAAACCGTACTGATGCCTTTAAGCTATTTAGCCAAGGCAGAGTGGCAATGATCAATGCATCCGTGTTCTTCCCTTCAACATTGAAGGATTACAAGAGCAAGGTTGACTACGGTGTTGCGCCATTCCCATCTGCTAACGCAAGCAAGAAGCCAATCACACTTGGAGTCCAGGATTACTTCATGGCCTTCAAGAAGACTGGAAACAAGGATGCAGTTTCTAAGTATCTAAACTTCTTGTTTGAAGGCAAGAATTACGCTGGCTTCCTAAAGGCTGCCGGTGGATTTATCCCAGCAACTAAGTCAGCTTCAACTGAAGTGGATTCATCATTGCTTCCATTCATTGAGCAACTTCCAAATGCAATCTTCTACCCAGGAACACTAGGTTCTTGGGGTCCTGTCGTCGCTAAGATAACAACTCAAATCGGCACAGGTATTACCAAGAATCCAAAGACTGTTTTGGATTCTCTACAGAAGGATGCTGAAAAGGCTGGTACGAATTAATTACTCTAAAAAGTAATTAAAGGTTAGACCTATAAGCGGGGTCGAGTGAGTAATCACCGATCCCGCTTATAACACATTGAGTGGAATCAAAAGTTGATGGCTGGTTTGAAATGAGGAGCTTTGAGTAGCAAACTGCTAGTGAAGAGCGCGTCAACAAAAAGAAAGAGCTCTGTTGCAACTCATGATGTTTCTGTAGCAAGTGCCCTACCTTGGATTGGCCCCGCTTTACTCTTGATTATTTTGGTTGTTATTTGGCCGGTCGTTGAGTTAGTAAGAATTTCTTTCACCGACATCACAATTGCAGGTAGCTTGCTCGATTTTCATGGTTTTGCAAATTATCGAGAGTTACTTGCAAATCCAGATTTATATCCAGTTGCCCGCAGGACTTTACTTTGGGTTTTTGGCATTGTGTTTTTCACTGTGATTTTATCCTTACCTCTAGCTCAATTAATCAATCAAAACTTTCCAGGACGCAAGTACGTTCGTTGGGCATTAATCTTCCCTTGGGCAGCATCAGTGGTAATGACTTCTATGATTTGGACTTGGATTTTAGATGCCTACTCAGGTGAGTTTAATTTAACTCTTACCCAACTAGGTCTTATCGATGAGCCCGTGGATTGGGTGAATAATCCCGGCAGTTCATTTTATGTTCTAATGGCAGTGGCTGTCTTCGTATCCATACCATTTACAACCTATGTACTTTTGGCAGGATTGCAGTCGATCTCAAATGATATTGTCGAGGCTGCATCTGTTGATGGGGCAAGTCATTGGCAAACCTACCGACAAATAAAGTTTCCATTACTAAGAAACGCCTTGTTGATCGCAACAATCATTAATTTAATAAATGTGTTTAATTCTTTCCCAATTATCTGGATTATGACTCGCGGAGGACCAGGTTATGAGACTGACACCACCACTACCTTTGCCTATAAGTTGGCTTTCATAGAATCAAACATGGGTCAATCAACCGCCCTGGGAGTATTTAATTTCATTGTTATTTTGTTAATAGTTAGTTTGTATCTAAAGCTAACCAAAGCTACTAGGACCGAGTTATGAAAAGCACTAAAGCAAAAAAATTGACCGGTAAGAAGGTCGTAACTATTTCGGTCGCCTATTTGATTGCTTGGTTTTTCCTGTATCCATATATACACATGTTCTTAACTTCAGTGCGAACACATGAAGAGTTATACGCTTATCCAACCACCCACTTTCCTCAAGTTTGGCAGTGGCGAAATTACTTAGATTTATGGGATAACGCACCAATTGCAAATTACCTCAAATCAAGTTTAATTATCTCTATATCAGCAACAATTTTAGTTTTGCTCGTATCTTTACCTGCAGCCTACTTTTTAGCTAGATATCGATTTAGATTCAGAGGTGTGTTCTTACTATTAGTTCTTGCGACACAAATGTTTTCACCAACCGCTTTAATCATCGGTATTTTTCGCGAGGTAGATTTCTTTAACTTACTTGATTCTTACTTAGCATTAATCATATTAAATGCTGGCTTTAATCTGGCTTTTTCTATCTGGCTACTAGCGGGATTTTTCTCCAGTATTCCAGCTGAGATAGAGGAAGCGGCGTTAATTGATGGTTGCAGCAGAGTGCAAGCACTGCGGAAAATTACCATCCCAGTTGCTTTGCCAGGTGTGGTCACTGCCATCATTTTCACCTTTGTCGCAGCTTGGAATGAATTTACAATTGCACTAACAATTATTAGTTCAGTTGATAAGAAGCCACTTCCAGTTGGTTTGACTCAATTTATTGGTCAATACGATATTGCTTGGGAGTATTTGTTTGCTTCCACGATTATTGCCATTATTCCAGTTGTAGTTCTCTTCATAGCTATTGAAAAGTATTTAGTGGGTGGGTTAACAGCCGGCAGCGTGAAATGAGTGGTATTAAATCCAACGCATTTACACTTGCTTACACATTTTTTAGAGAACCAGCAGAGAAAGTTATTCCTGAATTAAGAAGTTATGGGTTTTCTGGAATAAATTTAGCTCTTAATTATCACAGCAGTCGTGATCTTTTGCTTCGTCAAGGACCGCAACTTGCGTACTTATCTGATGGATTTCATTACTATCAAGTTAATGATCAGGCATACGAGCCAGGGGCGATCAAGCCAGAGCAAAAAGATCAACTTCCAACCAATCAAGTTTTGGATTCGGTGCTTAAAGTTGCCAAGGAGAATGATTTCGAAGTAAATGCCTGGGCTGTATATATGCATAACTCTGCAATTGGGATGGCTCATCCAGATTCAGTAGTTACAAATGCACTTGGAAATAAGTTTTTCTCAGAGCTCTGTCCTTCAAACCCTGCCGTGGCTAAATATGCAGTAGGAATGAGTAAAGATTTAGCAAGTCGGGGGATTGATGGAATTAGAGCAGAGTCATTACATTTTCATGGAGCACGCCATGGCGAACATCATGAGCGATTTTTTATTGAGTTAAGTCCAATTACTGAATTCTTGTTTGCATTATGTTTCTGCAATTATTGCAAGCAAAATTTTGAGGCGCGCAATGAAGATGTCGATAAGTTAATCTCAAAGGTTGCAAAATTACTTCTTTTAGTCTTTGAAGATAAGGATCCTTGGCTAGGTAAGCAATTGAATTTATCAAACCTGGCTGAGGTTGCAGGTGAGCAAATCTTGAAATATCTCAAGTGTAGGGAAGAAGCAGTGACTAATCTTTATAGACAAATATCAGAGGTTACTAGCGGGGCCAAAATTAGCTTTAACTTTGTAGATCAAGCACCACTTCTAGACTTGAATTCACAGGATGCAATTTCAAATAGCTGGCAAGTGGGTATTGATAATTCCCAAATAGTCCAGATCATAGATCGATACGAACCGTTGATCTATCGTCGCGAAAGTACTCAAGTAGCTAAACTTGCGGAAAACTATTTAAAGAACATTGCGCCTAATATCACAGCAATCCTTAGGCCTACTTATCCTGATTGCACTAGTGTCAATAATTTGTCTCAGAAAGTTGATTCTTTAGTTGGACTTGGCATAAGAGAAATAGATTTTTACCTTTTAGATACTATGCGTAAATCGGATTTAAATAATATAAAGAGCGTAATAACTAGCTAATTATTGTAGAACTATTCACTAGATAGGGAGTGCACTATGGAGCGTGGTGTTTACTCAGTATTGCAAACTCCGCTGGATGAAAGTGAGAATCTAAATCAAAGTGTTTTCAAGCGAGAAATAGATTGGTTGATTGAATGTGGTGTAAAAGGATTAGTTTTAGCAATGGTTTCAGAGGTCATGCGATTTACGGCGCAAGAGCGCCGCTCTCAGTGGCAATCTGCACTTAAATTGATTGACAAACGTGTTCCTTTAATCGTCAGCGTCGGTGGTGAAAGTACAGCAATTGCAGTTTCATTAGCAAAGTTAGCTCAGATCGATGGCGCAACAGCATTAATGGCTACACCTCCAGCATCATTTCCGGCCACCTCTTCAGAGATTTACCTTTATTACTCAGCAATAATCGAAGCAGCAGATATTCCACTTATAGTTCAGGACGCAAGCAATTACATGGGTCAGCCCCTTGAACTTAAGCTATATGGCGATCTGATAAAAAAATACGGAACAGAAAGAGTTCAATTTAAGCCTGAAGCAAAGCCGGTTAAAGAACGGGCTATGGCATTACAGGAAATCGCCAACGGAAAAGCGAGGATTTTTGAAGGGCAAAGTGGCATAGATTTACTTGATACTCATCCAATTGGAGTAGTTGGCACTATGCCAGGTAGTGAGATTCCCTGGGCGATAATAAAGCTTTGGGATGCGTTAGAGGCCAATGATCTAGATCGTGCTCAAGAGTTTCATCATCTAGTTACACAACTTGTTGCATTTCAACAAAATATAGATGGCTATGTTGCAGTTGAAAAATATTTATTGGTTAAGCAGGGAATTTTTGAGTCAGAACGTCAACGTGGTCCAGTGAGAACAATTTTAAGTGCTGAGATCAAACATGAAATTGATCAAATATTTGAAAAGCTAGTTAAATTGGCTAATAACTGATTCATAGCTAATACCAATCAAATCACATGGCCTAGTGGTTGCGCTGGCAATTGCAGTTTCAATTGGGATACCAAGTGCTATTAGACGATTAATCGAATCACCCAAATTAGCTACTCCACCAGCTAATTTTCCATCAATACTTCTTGCTTGCCCATTTTTTGCCACTACATTGATATCTCCGAAAGTAAAATTACCATCACCTAATCCGGCAGCAGCAACTGCATCATTTGTAATGATGAATCGGTCCATAATTTTTGGTAAGGTTTGCATGAGCAGGTCATCTGAAACATGAACACCATCTGCAATCACTTGCACCATTACATCTTGTCGCTCAATTGCAACATCACTTAATCCTTGAGCGGGAGGTTTAGACATGCCATTAAATAAGTGGGTGACAGTTTTGGCACCAGCATCAAAACCTGCATTTGCCTCTGATTTAGTGGCGTTTGAGTGTCCAAGTGAGACGATGATTTCCTGCCCTACCAAATATTTGATTAAATCTTTTGCGCCAGCAATCTCTGGCGCAAGGGTTACAAGCCTGACTGATCCAGCAGATAACAACGCCTTGAGGTGTTCTAAGTTTGGTGGAGTAATAAATTCTTTAGGATGAACACCAGCTTTTTCAGTTGAGATAAATGGGCCTTCAAGATGAATACCAAGAATTAAAGCTTCACCGGGCTTAGGTTCTTTGCGAACACTTTCAATCAATTCAATACTTCTTACTGCAGATTGAAGAGACGTAGTAATTATGGTTGGCAGATATCCTGCGACCTCATTTTTGAATAGCGATCTACTCACTACTCTTACCTCATCAGGAGTTTTGGCGGAGAGTAAATCGACACCCCCATGTCCATTAACCTGAAGATCTATGTATTTAGGCTTCATTGTTTATCAGACCTATAAATTTTGATCATAGGGGAGTAAATACCAGCATCATCTTTGTTAGCTAATATTTTTGCACCCTCTAGTGGAGATTTATTTGGTTTATGGAGCATCATTCCACTTGCTTTTATTTTTGAAACTACATTTTTGTAAGTCATGGTGTTCTCCGCTAATACCCCACCAAGCAGAGCTACCTGAAAATCTTTCCCTCCTTCACACACACGTCGTGCAGTATCAGCAATTAAAACAATCTCATCTCCTGCCTTGTCAATAATCTCTAGCGCCGTAGCATTACCAGAGGCAGCAAGCTCATTTACTAACTGTGCAAATTGCGCAATTGCATGTACTGCCCGATTACTTTGATGAACAACGTGTGGTAAATGGTAAGGATCAGCATTAAAGTGTTGGCAGGCAACCGCAAGCAATTGGGCAGCTCCTGGTGTTTGATCACGCCCATCACTAGAACGCAAGGCATAATTTAAACCCATCCGGCCTATCCAATAAGCACTAGCCACATCTCCAATTAAATGACCATCACCAGATAAAGAGTGCAAAATGGTGCCTGATTTACCAACAGCTAACGCAGTAATACCTGTGCCGGCAGTGATTACTACCCCATCAGTTTCAATAGCAGCGGCGCAAGAGCTCACCGAATCACTACAGATCCACAGCTCTTCTACCTTGCTATTTTTGAAAACTAGATTTGCAATACCTTGATAACTCTTGGTGTCAGCTGGCAAGGTAGCAACCGCAAGCACTGCTCGGGAGATACTTCCTTCAAATTGATTAGCAAAGGTTGTGACAACATTTGCTAAGTAATCAACAAGGGAACCCTCGCCAGGAGTAATTCCAGGAAAATCTTTATAATTTTTTTCTATGCCGTCAACACACGCAGCGGCCCGAATACCACCACCGCCACCATCAAAGTAAACAACTGTCTTAGACATTAGTTAGTCAGTGTCACTTTACTCAGACCGGTAGGTCTATCTGGGTCCAATCCATTTTTCCTGGCAAATTCCAAAGCAAAGCGTTGCCCAATTATGCAATCGATAATGCAGTTATGGATTTCATTTCCAGTTTTTGCACCCTCGATCACAATCTCACCAGGCACTACTAAAGAGTTGGTGCCAATCCAATAAATCTTTGGAGATCTACTTCTGATTTGCGTCATGTAATCTTTTACAAAGCTTAGATCTGAGTCATTTTGAGCTACTAAAAATAATTGCGTTTTTGAAGTTAGTGCTGAAATAGGTCCATGCATATAATCGGCGATTGATAAGCCCTGCACAGGGATTTTACTGGTTTCTTGAATTTTTAATGCAAACTCTTTTGCATTGGGATATGAAAACCCTCGACCAAGAACAACGATTTCATTTTGAGGATTAACTGAGTCAACTGCACTAGAAACAAGATTTTTATCTGAGACTAATAACTTTGCTTGGGTGACTATCGAGTCGGCAGTTGTTTTTTGATTTAGCCAGCCATCAACAAGAATTAGTGAACATAGAAGTTCAGCTGCGTAGCTCTTAGTGGCAGCTACAGCATTCTCTTTACCTGCTAGTAATGACAGGTGCAGATCTGCTGACTTGGCTAATGGCGAAAGCTCATCATTTGTCATTGCTATCAAAAATCCACCACCGGCCTTGGCGGCCTTTGAGAACTTGATTAAATCAGAGGACTGCCCGCTTTGCGATATGGCTATAACTAGCGTGTTATCAAATTTCAATTGGGTGTCATAAATAGTAACTGAGGAAAGAGAGGTAAGACCAACTGGTAGACCGATTTTGGTTTCGATTAAGTACTTAAGAAAGTGAGCAGCATTGTCGGAGGTGCCACGGCCTAAAATTTGGACTGAATTAAAATCATGTTTCGTGAAAACATCATGCAATTTATCAAACTGATTTGAATTGTCCAGAATTGTTTGAAATACCTCAGGAATTTGGGAGATCTCTGATTCCATTGATATACCTAAACTGGGCATGAGGTATTTTCGCATAAAACAAGTAGATTGAGCCAAAATTTGGATTTCTTGAGCACCTAATCCGCTGTAATGGTTGTTTTTACCATGATTTCTAAGACTTCTCCATAGTCAAACGCTTTGTCCATGACTCTTGAATTTATCAATGTTGAACTAGAAGCAATCTCATCTTTATTTCTAGCAAATTTAAATTTAGTCTCCTTCAAACTAGTTGCCAAGGACTATGTAAGGATTTAAACTAATCTAAACAACAAATTATTCTTCAAATTTAAGAGATGAGTGAGTATGGCAGATTTAGCTAAAAATAAGGAGTTGGTCTGTCAATTTTTTGAGCAAATATGGAATCAGGGAGATGAAAGTGCGATTGATAGGTTTATTGCAGAAGATGCTGCTGGTAACGATCCCAAGTTTGGCGTAGGTAGAGAGTCATTCCGACAGCAATGGCGCAAGTGGCGAATAGCATTTCCAGATATCAATTTTGCAATTGAGGAGTTAATCGCTGAGGAAGATGTAGTTGTTTCTCGATGGAAATTGACCGGTACTCATCTAGGGCAATATCTAGATATAAAAGCAACTGGAAAGAAGATTTCAGTTGATGGCGTCAGCATCGACCGGTTAAAGGATGGCATGGTAGTTTCAGGTTTTGATGCCTGGGATTCAAATGTATTGATTGAACAGTTGAACTCATTGCAAGCAGATTAGGTGCCCAATATGCTGCAGACTAATTTTTTAATTTAGCCAAAAGCTGTGGCCAAGTATTAGCAAAGCTGGGATGTAGATTTTTATTTGAAACCTGATCAATCTCAACCCAAGCAACCTCTTTAGATTCATCATTTGCCTCATGGGCAATTAATTCAGGATGTGCCTGCGCAATTACTGTGTGATAAGCCCAAACCCCATGATCATCGGTAAAAATCTCACCTGGGGTTAAGTGGTGGGCAAAGATGCCAACCTCTTCATGAGCCTCTCTTATCGCAGCCTCAACTGGGCTCTCATGGGAGTCTTTTGCTCCACCTGGAATACCCCAAGTGCCACCATTGTGTACCCAGGGTGCACGGTGTTGCATCAAAATACTTTTACCTCTTACTAACAGTAATCCTGCTGCGCCATGTAAACCCCAATGTTTGCCACCGCAATCACACTCAATCCAACCATCTCCATCACGGTGTGCCATGGCAGAAGTTTTACACACAATTAAACAATTCACAGCCATAAGTTTTTTCCAAGCAGATACTTAGTGAAATTACCTAAATTACCCCTATGTTAAGTTTTAAAAGGTTAATCATTATTATGCTTTTGCCAGCATTATTAAGTAGCTGTGCTAGAGCACAAGGAGCACTAGCACCAACTGGAGTACCACCAGCAAGTGAAGGGTTTGCTCCAATTGATCAATCAGATAGGTCATATCTGCCAGATGTTGAGCCAGCCGCCCTTGAGCCAATAATTAATTATGTTGATGGTTTAAATCTGGCATTAACTGGTGAGTTTTTATACCTTAGATCAACTGCCATTAGCAGCTGTGATTGTTTAGCAATAGCAGATCGGCTTGCCAAGTTGTTTAAGAGTGCAACTTTGGTGGGGGGTAGCTATCAATTAAAACGAGTTGATCTTGCTAAAGATGGGGTTAATCAAAAAAGTTTTGCAGTGGTAATTGATCGAAGTGATATTAGAAAAATAGACAAATCAAGTAGGCAATCAATCTTATGGAGTGCTTCTACTATCAAAAATACTTTTACCGTAAAACGGATAGGAAAGGGGTGGTTATTAAGCGATATCAAGTAGCTTTAATCATCTGGCTACTTCTGCCAATACCAGCGCATGCTGCATCAGATTGCATCGATAAGACCTGTGTGGATGTCTTTACTGAGGATAATCAATTGATAATTACCGCCTCAAAAAATGGGGCAAAGCCAACACCTAGTAAAAGACCAGTTAGTAAACCAAAGCCGGTGGTAAGTAAGCAGAGCACCCCAAAGCCGGTAACTAAAACTGCTCCGCCAAAACAGAGCACACCCAGCAAGCCCAAGCCAAAGGCTGCGCCAATCAAAAAGGTTGCCACCACCTCTTTATCTGATCGATTAATCAAATTACTGCCGGTAGGTGATATAAATTTTCAGCCAGAAAGAGATGCGCTAGTTAATTTACCGGTTTACTTTTGGACCCAAACTCCACAACGATTTAATGCAGTAGTGCCAATTCTTGATCTAATTGTTTATGTAAATCTATATTCAACCTTTACCTGGAGCTTTGGTGATGGCAGGGTAATCATCACCACCAATCAAGGTGGCCCTTACCCAGTTGGGGTGATTACCAATACCTATCAAAAAAATGGAGAGTACCCAGTTAACCTAATGGTGATCTGGCGTGGCACCTGGTCGGTAAATGGGGTTACCACACCAATTAGTGGCAATGGGATTACTCAAAGTATTACAAGAGATATCTCAGTTGTTAATGCGGTGGGAAGATTTACTAAGTAAGTCAGTTGATATCCACAATTTAATATTTAGGTGAGAAATTAAACTCACCACTTTGCCACTCTTTGCCTATGAAAAATAACCTATTACTAGATGATCAATTAAGTAAGATAAATGAAATAAATTATGAAGATGATGATGTTTTAAAGCAGCAACGGCTAGGAGCTATTGCAGTTAACCAACTGGTGGCAAATTTTGCATTAGCAAAACATGAGGATGATCCTGAGTTAATCGCATTGGTATTAGTGCGCCTTAAGGATTTACAGGTGCGAGATTATGCAATGGGGCTGGTGAGTGCTGAAAACATTGATCAACAATTTAACCTCTGGTACTGGTTAATGAGTACGGCTCCTAAGGGTTACATTGCACCGGTGGCCTGCATCTTTGCCGCATGTGCCTATGAATCAGGGGAGAGTGATATGGCACATAAGGCTTTGGATAATGCATTTGCAGATCAGATCTCATATCCACTTGCGGTGCTGCTACGCCGGGTCTTTTTCTCAGGATGGCCTGCACACTCCTTTGCCGCGATGCGCTCTGAGCTACACCCAAAGATTTGTGCATCACTTTTTGGGGGTAGTATTTAATTACTAAAGATCGTGGTTTAGTAGATCGGGTAGTTACGTGATTATTGGTATTCCAAAAGAGATTAAAAATAATGAGTTTCGAGTCTCTGCTACCCCCGCTGGTGTGCATGCATATGTAAGTGCTGGACATCAGGTTATTGTTGAAAGATCTGCCGGGATCGGCTCTGGTATCTCAGATTATGATTACATCAAAGCTGGCGCAACCATTATTGATAAGGCTAATGAGCTTTGGCAAAAAGCTGATTTAATTCAAAAGGTCAAAGAGCCAATTGAGGCTGAGTACAAGCGGATGCGCAGCGGACAAATCCTTTATACCTACCTGCACCTTGCTGCTAATAAGGCTTGCACCCAAGCGATTATGGATTCAGGTTGCACCGCAATTGCATATGAGACGGTTGAGGTAGATGGTGCACTTCCACTTTTAGCTCCAATGAGTGAGGTGGCAGGAAGAATGAGTATTCAAGTTGGTGCTGCCGCACTTGAGGCAAGTAAGGGTGGCCGGGGTGTACTGCTAGGTGGTGTGCCTGGGGTTAGACCTGGCAAGGTGGTGGTAATTGGTGGCGGAGTAGTTGGTGTTGCAGCCGCAACTATCGCCCATGGCATGAGAGCTGATGTAACGATTATGGATTTGGATTTAAAACGATTAGCACAGATTGATCAGATTTTTGGTGGCAATGTTAAAACCTTAGCCTCAAGTGGTTATGAGATTGAAAAAGAGGTAACCCAAGCTGATTTAGTAATTGGTGCAGTCTTAGTTCATGGCGCTAAAGCCCCTAAATTGGTAAGCAATGATTTGGTGAGCAAGATGCGAGCTGGCTCAGTATTAGTAGATGTTGCTATTGATCAAGGTGGCTGCTTTGAAGATTCTCGTCCTACTACCCATCAAGATCCCACCTATAAGGTGCATAATGCAATCTTTTACGCTGTTGCAAATATGCCAGGGGCAGTTCCTGCTACCTCAACCTACGCACTTGCCAATGCCACAATTAAATATGGATTAGCACTTGCTAATAAGGGATGGCAGCGGGCGCTCGCCGATGATGCCAGTTTGGCAAAGGGGTTAAATGTGCATGAGGGCAGGATTATGTATGAGGCAGTTGCCAAGGCGCACAATCTTTAGTATTTTTCTCCTAGGTCACGAGTCTTAGTTCATAGCCCCGGCTAACTAAGCGGCAACCCTCCACCACGGTGGGGTGCTCCGGGTGAGGACCAGATCGATTGCAAGGTGTAATCGATAAGCGTGGGTCGATAAAAAATTTAGGGAAAACCCTAATAATTTTTTTCACACCACCTTTAATTAGGAGGTTGCTTTGTCATACTCATTTGAAACTCAACAAATACATGCTGGACAGGTTGCAGATCCAACAACTGGCGCACGGGCGCTGCCGTTATATCAAACAACTGCTTACCAATTCCGCGATACCAAACATGCCGCTGATCTATTTGGATTAGCAGAGCTTGGCAATATCTACACCCGCATCATGAATCCAACTCAGGATACGGTGGAGCAACGAATCGCAGCGCTAGAAGGTGGCGTAGCGGCATTATTGGTTTCATCTGGATCAGCAGCCACCACATTTGCAATTTTGAATGTGGCGCAGGCTGGTGATCACATTGTCTCTTCACCATCTTTATACGGTGGAACTTATAACTTATTCCATTACACACTTCCAAAATTTGGTATTGAGGTTACCTTCGTAGATAACCCAGATGATCCAGAGTCTTGGCGCAAAGCGGTGAAGCCAAATACCAAGGCATTTTTTGGCGAGACCATTGCTAATCCAAAAAATGATTTATTGGATATTGAAACAGTGGCAAAGATTGCTCATGAGCATGAGGTGCCATTAATTGTTGATAACACAGTTGCTACTCCTTACTTGATTAGACCAATTGAGTGGGGTGCAGATGTGGTGGTTCACTCTGCAACTAAATTCCTATCTGGCCATGGAAATGCGGTAGTTGGAGCGATTGTAGATTCTGGAAACTTTGATTATGCAAAGTATCCGGAGAAGTTTAAAAACTTTAACCAACCAGATCCTTCCTACCATGGCTTGGTATATGCCCAAGCACTTGGAGTTGGCTCACCATTTGGCGCAAATCTTTCCTACATCTTCAAAATCCGTTTAACTCTGCTGCGCGATATTGGTGCAGCGGTTTCGCCATTCAACGCATGGCTACTTGCTCAAGGATTAGAGACATTGTCACTTCGTATTGAGCGACATGTTGAAAATGCTAAAGCGGTTGCGGCATTTTTAGAGAAACATCCACAAGTATCTGGCGTGAACTACGCATCACTGCCATCTTCGAAGTGGAATAAGTGGGCCAATAAGTATTCGCCAAAGGGAAGTGGATCAGTACTCTCCTTTGAAATTAAGGGTGGTATTGAGGCGGGTAAGAAGTTTATTGAGGCGCTAAATCTGCATTCACATGTGGCAAATATTGGTGATGTTAGAAGCCTAGCGATTCACCCAGCCTCAACAACTCACTCACAATTATCACCTGAGGAACAATTAACCGCAGGTGTTACCCCAGGTTTGGTTCGTTTATCTGTTGGTATAGAAAGTATCAAAGATATTCAAGCCGATCTTGAAAAAGCATTTGCAGCAGCTAAGTAATGAGCAAAGTAAATCCAGCAGTTACCGGGGCGTGGCTAGAAAGTCATGACCCCGGTGATCGCCAATTCTTAAATATTGGTGATCTAACTCTGGAATCAGGTGAGGTATTGCCTGATGTAGTTATTGCATACCAAAGTTGGGGTGAGTTAAATCCAGATGCCGATAATGCAATTTTAGTAAATCATGCTTTAACGGGCTGGGCTGATGTCAATGGCTGGTGGCCACAAATGGTTGGGCCAGGATTGCCATTTGATACCGAGAAATACTTTGTAGTTTGTCCAAATGTTATTGGTGGCTGTCAAGGCTCTACTGGTCCATCATCTATTGCACCAGATGGAAAAAGATGGGGATCAAGATTTCCAGTCCTAACCATCCGAGATATGGTTGCAGCTGAGCTTGCCTTTACAAAGAAAATTGGGGTCAAGAAGTATCAATTAGCGGTTGGCCCTTCATTAGGTGGTATGCGCAGTTTGGAATGGGCGATTGATTATCCCCAGTTAGTGGGTGCAATCTGCACCATTGGTTCATCTGCTGTTGCAACGGGAGATCAGATTGGCGCCGCCTCGATTCAATTACGGGCAATAAAGAATGATCCAAATTTTAATAATGGTGATTATTATGAACAAAGTATCGGCCCGGTCGAGGGAATGGGAATTGCCAGAAGAATTGCACACCTTACCTATCGCACTGAGTCAGAGATGGATGTGCGATTTGGCAGGGAGTTGCAAGGGGATGAGACGGGAAGATATGCAGTTGAGTCATACCTAGATCATCAGGCAGAGAAATTAGCTAAACGTTTTGATGCCAACACTTACATTGCTTTGACAGAGGCTATGAACTCACATGATGTCGGTCGAGATCGTGGTGGGGTGGCTGCCGCTCTCGCCAGTGTGAAAATCCCAATTCATGTGGTCTCAATTGACACCGATCGGCTATTTCCACCTAGGTTGCAGCAGGAGATTGTCGAACTTGCCCCCGATCAAGCCATTTTGCACAGTATCTCATCGCCATTTGGTCATGATGGCTTCCTAATTGAGGTCGAATCTGTGGGTCAGATCATCCAGAACGCCCTAATTGGTCAAAAAATCTCAAATTAGCCAGTTACGGATGTGCATTTAGGGCTGTGGACAATTTATAATATAGCCACGGGTCGAGGCGGTTTAAAGAATCGCAAAAGTTTTTAGACCTAAAAACAAAGGATGAATTGTGGCTGTATCTCGTGCGCCCAAAAAAGGTGCCAAAGCAGGAAAGAGTAAGAGTAAGCCTGCTGCCAAGAAGAGTTCAGCAAAAAAAAGTGTTGCAAAAAAAGGTAAGGCTGCAAAAAAGCCGGTAAAGATTCCAGCAAAGGCTGTTTTAGATGCCAAAGATGTGGCGTTGATTTTAAAAGTTAAAGAGATGGTAATTCAGCAAAAATCTGTGTTGGCTGAGTTAGAGGGTCGTGGTGTTACCAACATCCACCGGATTGTTAAAAAAGCAGATCAAGATTTAGTTTTTATCGCTCGTGAATTAGAGGAGATTGTTCCTAAGCAGATTGAAAAACTTAGAAAAGTTGGTTTATCTCCCTACCGAATGCTTAAGAAGAGTGAGTTAGCGCTGGCAACACCTCCTGCACCAAAGGCAGCACCTGCTGCAAAAAGTGGCAAGGTTGAGAAGGTAAAGATTGATGGAGAAGAGGTTGAGTTAGAAGAGGTTGATTTAGAGGAGCTAGAAAATCTTATTGATGATAAAGAGGAGAGTGCATCTGAGGAGGGTGGCTCTGAGATCAGGGTGGTCAATGTTGCCGAAGAGTCACAAAATGAGGAGAACTCATTTGTACTTAAAGACTCCGAGGAGGATGACGCGCCACCTCAAACTGTATTAACCGCCGGTGCAACTGCAGATCCAGTTAAGGATTACCTGAAGTTAATTGGCCGGGTACCACTTCTTAATGCTGAGCTTGAGGTTTCCCTGGCTCAATCAGTTGAGGCTGGATTATTTGCTGAAGAGCGGATAGCAAAAGATAAGAAGATGGATAAGAAGGTAAAGCGTGAGTTGCAACAAATAGTACTTAATGGCAGAAGAGATAAAAACCACTTGCTAGAGGCAAACCTTCGTTTGGTGGTTTCCTTAGCTAAGCGTTACACCGGCCGAGGAATGTTATTCCTTGATCTTATTCAAGAGGGTAACTTAGGTTTGATTCGCGCAGTTGAGAAGTTTGATTACACAAAGGGTTATAAATTCTCAACCTATGCCACCTGGTGGATTCGCCAAGCGATTACTAGAGCAATGGCAGATCAAGCTCGAACAATTCGTATTCCAGTACATATGGTTGAGGTTATTAATAAGTTAGCCAGAGTTCAGCGCCAGATGTTGCAAGATTTAGGAAGAGAGCCAACACCTGAGGAGTTAGCAAAAGAGTTAGATATGACGCCAGAAAAAGTAGTTGAGGTGCAAAAGTATGGCCGCGAACCTATCTCACTTCACACCCCACTTGGTGAGGAGGGTGACTCTGAGTTTGGTGATTTAATTGAAGACTCTGAGGCGATCGTGCCAGCAGATGCTGTCTCCTTTACCTTATTGCAAGAGCAACTTCATTCAGTTTTAGATACCTTATCGGAACGTGAGGCTGGGGTAGTGGCGATGCGATTTGGATTAACTGATGGTCAACCTAAAACCTTAGATGAAATCGGCAAGGTCTATGGGGTCACCCGTGAGCGCATTCGCCAAATTGAATCTAAGACAATGTCTAAGCTTCGCCATCCTTCCCGTTCCCAAGTTTTGCGTGACTACCTAGATTAAAGATTGGAAAAATAATGAGCGATAAAGTAAAGATTCAGGTTAAGAAAAATGGTTCAGTTCGAGTTACCGGCACCGTTGATTTTGTTGATGCCGAGGGAAATGTGATTGAGAGTAAGACAGATTTTTCACTCTGCCGATGTGGTGCTTCAAAGCAGAAGCCATTTTGCGATGGCAGTCACCGTGAAGTTGGGTTTGTCGCAGAGTAAATTAATTAGCTGATTGTTTAGCTAGTTTTTGCGTCTCATCTTGAACTACAGCAGTAACAGGCTTTAACCCTTCCGCATATGATTTAGCGTGGTGTGAGCAAAATAGTAATTGACCACCTGAGATCAAAATGGCACGAACATATGCTTGTGCGCCACAACGGTCGCATCTATCGAGTGAGTTCAATGGCGTCTGCTCCATTGTGATCTGGCTACTCATTATCTCTCCATCTGTTGGTGTCAGCAGGGGAACATCAAACCATGAATACTTTATTCCCTGCTGGTTATTTGGTTTCAATTAAGTAAATTTTTCCGCTCAAATACTGAGAATCTGTTGTTAATATCTCATTTTTATATCGATTTGTAATAAATATGGGTCTTTATCGGCGAGGATCAGCTATAGGTGGTATGAGCGCCGATAATCTTCTCACCCGTGGCAACTAAGAGCACAAAAGCAGATGATGGTACCTCTGCGGCCATCATTAGTACCTACACCGCAAAAGATTTATCTGTCCTTGAGGGATTAGATGCAGTTCGCAAGCGTCCGGGTATGTACATCGGCACCACCGACTCACGTGGTCTTTTGCATTGCCTTTGGGAAATCATTGATAACGCAGTTGATGAGTCATTAGCTGGGCATTGTAAGAAAATTGAAATTAATTTGGCAGCAGATGGTTCAGTTGAAGTTCATGATGATGGTCGAGGTATACCAGTTGATAAGGAGCCTAAGACTGGTTTAACTGGAGTTGAAGTAGTTATGACAAAACTTCATGCTGGTGGAAAGTTTGGCGGATCCTCCTATGCTGCCTCAGGTGGATTACATGGTGTTGGTGCATCGGTAGTAAATGCACTTGCCTCTCGTCTTGATGTTGAGGTTGATCGGGATGGAAAAATTTATTGGATGTCCTTTAAACGAGGACATGCTGGAATATTTGATGGGGATGGACCAAATGCATCCTTTACTGAAAAGTCAGGGTTGCGGGTAATTGGCAAGGTATCTGCCAAGGTAACTGGGACCAGAATAAAGTGGTGGTTTGATAAACAAATTTTCTTAAAAGAGGCATCTCTTTCCATTGAGGATATTTATGCCCGAGCACGGCAAACCTCATACCTAGTGCCAGGATTAACTTTGCTTGTTAATGACAGTCGCACCAAAACAAAAACATCTGAAACTTTTTTCCATAAAGGCGGAATTTCAGAGTTTTGTACCTTCCTTCGCCCTGATGATCCAGTTGGTGAGGTAATTCGAATCTCTGGATCTGGTGCCTACACCGAAAATGTTCCGATCTTGGATGAAAAGGGTCATATGACCCCAACTGAGGTGGAGCGAGAGATGGATGTTGATATTGCTATGCAATGGGGAAATGGTTACGAAGCAACTATCGCCTCATTTGTAAACATTATCGCCACCCCAAAGGGTGGAACCCATGTTGCCGGGTTTGAAAGAGCGATAACCAAAGCTGTTAATGATGCACTTAGAGCTACCAAGACTTTAAAAAATAATGAGGCAGATGTAATAAAAGATGATGTGCAGGAGGGATTAACTGCGGTAGTAACTGTTCGAATGTCAGAGCCACAATTTGAAGGGCAGACTAAAGAGGTATTAGGAACTGCTGCAGCTGGCAAGATTGTCGCTCAAGTTGTAGCTGATGAGATGAAGGCATTTTTCAACACCACAAAGCGGATTGATAAAGCAACTGGGCGGTTGATCCTAGAAAAGATTGCTAACGCCTCTCGAACAAGAATTTCTGCCAGAGCACATAAGGATTTACAGCGTCGAAAAAATGCATTAGAGAGCTCATCTTTGCCAACAAAATTATCTGATTGTCGATCTGATGATCCAACCAGGACTGAGCTTTTTATTGTTGAGGGTGATTCTGCGCTGGGCACAACTAAAGCTGCTAGAAACTCAGAGTTTCAAGCAATCTTGCCAATCCGTGGCAAAATTTTAAATGTTCAAAAAGCCTCACTCTCTCAGATGCTGGAAAACAATGAGTGTGCATCAATCATTCAGGTGATTGGCGCAGGCAGTGGAAAATCCTTTGATATTAATGATGCTCGTTATGGAAGAGTTATTTTGATGTCAGATGCTGATGTGGATGGGGCTCATATACGTTGCCTGTTACTTACACTTTTCAACTCATATATGCGACCACTGGTAGAGGCTGGCAGGGTATTTGCCGCAATCCCACCTTTGCACCGTATTGATGTGATTGGCGGGAAAAAAGGCGAGGTGCACTACACCTACTCTGATGATGAGATGAAAAAGGTGACTGCCCAACTTAAAAAAGATGGCAAGAAGTGGAAAGAGCCGATTCAGCGTTATAAAGGATTAGGTGAGATGGATGCTGATCAATTGCGTGAGACCACGATGGATCCAGACCATAGGACCTTGCGAAGAATCACGATGAAAGAGGTGACAAAAGCTGAGGCGATGTTTGAATTATTGATGGGTAATGAGGTTGCACCACGTAAAGATTTCATCTCAAATGCAGATATTGATCGAGAGCGGATTGACGCTTAGTCGATCGTAACTAGTTCGAAGTACTCCTCTTTCCAAAGATCTTCATCCCCATCGGGCAGAATTAATACTCGCTCGGGCTTTAACGCCTCAACTGCTCCAGCATCATGGGAAACTAAAATTACTGCGCCTTGATACTCAGCTAATGCTGCCAATATCTCTTCCCGGCTTGCTGGATCTAAGTTGTTGGTTGGCTCATCTAGCAGTAAAACATTTGCTGCACTGACCACCAACAATGCCAAGGCTAATCTAGTTCGCTCACCGCCACTTAAAACCTTCACTGGTTTATGAACATCATCGCCAGTAAACAAGAATGAACCAAGGACATTTCGTGCCTCTGGCTCTCTAATATCTTTAGTTGCACTTAACATGTTTTCTAAAATGGTTCGTTCATAATCTAATGTTTCATGCTCTTGGGCGTAGTAGCCAATCTTCAAACCATGACCTGCCTCAACATGGCCGGTATCTGGCTCTAAATCTCCTGCCAAAATTCGAAGCAAGGTAGTTTTTCCTGCACCATTTAAACCTAAAATAACCACCCTAGAACCCTTATCAATTGCCAACTCAACATCGGTGAATATCTCAAGAGAACCATAGGATTTAGATAACTCAGCAGCCGTGATTGGAGTTTTGCCACAAGGAGATGGGGTAGGAAAACGTAATTTGGCGACCCGATCAACCTTTCGAACGGCCTCTAAACCAGAAAGAAGTTGATCTGCTCTTCTAAACATCGCCCTTGCTGAGGCAGCTTTATCCTTTTTCGCACGAAATTTTTCAGCTTGCTTTTGAAGTATCTCTGCCTTCTTTTCCGCAATGGCGCGCTCTTTCTTTCTGCGATGTTCATCAGTCTCACGTTGCTGCAGATAGTTCTTCCAACTCATGTTATAAACATCAATGACATTTCGGTTAGCATCTAGGTAAAAGACCTTGTTTACAACAGTTTCAATGAGATTTACGTCGTGAGAGATAATTACTAATCCACCTGGATATTTGAGTAAAAACTCACGCAACCAAATTATGGAATCAGCATCTAGGTGGTTGGTTGGCTCATCCAAAATTAAAGTTTGTGCCCCAGAGAATAAAATTCTGGCTAACTCAATTCGTCGCCGTTGGCCACCAGATAGTGCGCTTAACTGCTGATCAAATAGATTATTTGGCACACCAAGTGAGGATGCAATCGCCTCTGCCTCAGCAGCAGCGGCATACCCACCAGCGGTTGAGAACTCATGTTCAACTCTTGTGTAACGCTCCATTGCTTTTTCTAACTCAGCACCTTGCGCAGTCGACATCTCCTCTTCAACTGATCGCATTCGCTTGGCGATTTGATCTAATTCACGGACTGAAAGGATTCGATCAATCACACTGCCTTGATCTTCACCTGTTCGAGGATCTTGTGGCAGATAACCTATTTTTCCGGTGCGATTGACCGCACCACCAGCTGGCATAGTTTCACCAGATAAGACTTTAGCCAGTGTTGATTTTCCTGCGCCATTTCTTCCAACAAAACCAATTCGATCACCATGGTTGATCCGAACAGTGACATCCTTAACTAGAAGTCTGGCGGCAGCACGAAGTTCTAGAGCATTAGTTGATATCAAAGTTGCTTAAGCAACAAGACGGGTGCGGCGAGGGGAGGCGTACTTCTTTTCAATATCAGATAACTCCTCAGCCACTTTTGCCTTGATGCTCTCCTCAGTTTTTAGGATTGCAGTTAAGGTGGCGATTGTAGCCTTTAACTCCTTAGCCTCCGTCTCTAGTTCAATCTTACTCATCTTGGTCAATCTACGAAGTGGCATATCTAAAATATAGGTAGCTTGCTCATCACTTAATTTAAAACTCTTGATTAAGCCAGCCTTGGCCACAGTTGCATCTTCACTTGCCCTAATCAATTTGATTACCTTATCAATATCAACAATTGCTTTTAATAATCCATCAACTAGATTTAATCTAGCTTGAGTTTTCACTTTCCTAAAGGTTGATCTGCGACGGACTACCTCAATTCGGTGGTCGATGAAGACCTGCAGCAAATCCTTCAACCCTAAGGTCAAAGGTTTGCCATTTACCAATGCCACTGCATTAATTGAGAAAGCATCCTCCATTGGGGTTAAGCGGTATAGGTTTTCTAAAACCTCGGCTGGCTCATAACCATTCTTAATCTCAACTACTACTTTTGTACCTGATTGGCCATCAGAAAGATCGATGATATCTGAAATACCTTGAACCTTTTTTGACTTTACTAAATCGGCAATCTTCTCCACAATTTTTTCTGGCCCGATGTTATATGGCAGCTCCGTAATTACAATGCCTTGCTTACGTGATGAAACCTTTTCAATCACAGCGGTAGCTCGCACCTTAAATGAGCCTCTACCACTTGCATATGCATCTGCGATTCCTTCGGCACCAACTAAATATCCACCAGTTGGAAAATCAGGTGCTGGCACAATCTTCATTAACTGCTTAAGGGTGGCCTTGGGATTTTCCATCAGATGTTTTGCTGCAGCAATAACCTCACCTAAATTATGTGGTGCCATATTTGTTGCCATACCTACCGCAATACCAGTTGCACCATTTACCAATAAGTTAGGAAAGGCAGCTGGTAACACCTGAGGTTCAAGAATTTGACCATCGTAATTAGAACCAAAATCAACGGTATCTTCATCAGATTCATCCACCATCATCATTGCCGATGGTGCTAACCGAGATTCAGTGTATCTCATGGCAGCCGGACCAGAATCTAAGGAGCCAAAGTTTCCATGTCCATCTATCAGTGGCAATCGCATGGAAAAGCTTTGCGCCATACGAACCATGGCATCATAGATTGCACCATCACCATGTGGATGAAGCTTTCCCATTACATCACCAACAACTCTTGCACACTTAACATGACCCTTATCTGGCCTTAAGCCCATTTCATTCATTTGGTGCAAAATTCTGCGCTGCACCGGTTTTAATCCATCACGAGCATCAGGTAGGGCGCGTGAGTAAATTACTGAGTAGGCATACTCCAAAAATGATTCTGACATCTCGGAGGCAACATCAATATCAATAACTCGACCAGGGTTTTCGCCCGCTTTAGGTGCAACTACCTTTGGAGTTTTAGCCATAGGTCGTATCTTGCCAATAGAAGCGGTGATTTTTTGCGACCGACAAGCCAGATTCAGCGATGAATTATCAAAATGCTAATCTTTAGGCATGCTTGATAGATTTTTTGCAATAAACCAGCCAGCAAAATTTTGTATGGAAAATATCCCCAATTGAGCGGTAAAACATTTGGTTTAGCTGATCTTACAAACTCAATTTTCAATTCCTTGTCGGTGAAAGAGACCTTTGACACCCTTTCCCTTGGCCAATCTCAAATGCGAGAGTGCTTAATATTGATCGATGGCTTAGGCCAAGATGCTGTTGATAGGTACGCAGATCAATTTGAGATATTTTCAGAGTTAAAGCAGGTTAAAAACCTTTATGCTAATTTTCCATCAACTACTGCAACTAGTCTTTCAACCCTAGGAACTGGGGTATTACCTGGCGTGCATGGCATGTTGGGTTACACAGTACGGGTACCAAGAAGTGATAATCGATTGTTAAATGCCCTTAAGTGGGATGAGCGAGTAGATCCAGTGATCTGGCAAAAGGTGCCAACTCTCTTTGAAAGAGCAACTTTGGCAGGTGTGTCGGTAACACATGTTGCAGCTAAACGTTATGAGGGAAGTGGATTTACGCAGGCAGCGTTACGTGGCGCTAAGTATGTTGGTGCAAATGGAATTGATGAAATGGTTGTAGCAGTAGCGCAAGGACTAAAGCCACAACCCTCCTTTGTTTATACCTACTTAAACAATTTAGATTCAGCTGGTCATAGTGATGGAGTAGGTTCTGATAAATGGTTAACCGCATTACAACAGGTAAGTGAGTTCATAAGTAAGGTAGTGGCAAGTGTGCCAGTTGGAACGAGAGTTTGGGTCACCTCAGATCATGGGATGGTAAATAGCACATCCCAAATAATTTTAGGCCAAGATAATGATTTACTTGAAAATGTAACTTTAATAGGTGGTGAACCAAGGGCTCGACATATTTATATTAAGCCAGGTGCACAGGCAGAAACAATTGCAAAGTGGCAGGAGCAATTGCAAGGGGTGGCTGAGATCTTTAGCAGGCAATCTGCAATTGATGCTGGATTATTTGGTGAGGTAGTTAGTGAGGATGCAGCTGAGCGAATGGGAGATTTAATTGCAATCGCCCAAGGGGATTTGATCTTGATAGATCCAGCCAGAATCCGTGAAGAGAGTTCGATGGTGGGCCATCATGGCGGTGTAACTAAAACTGAGGTAGAGATTCCACTCTTACTTGGTTAATCCTCATCCTTTTTGCCAAACATAATGTCATCCCAAGATGGAATTTTGATTCTTCTAGTAACTCCATCCTTCTTATCATCCTCACTAACCTCATCGACAACTGCCAGTGGGGTTGGCGCATAAGGTGCGACATCTTCTTTAATTGAAACTAATCTTGGTGGTTCACTCTGTGGGATATTGCCAAAGGTTTGAGTAGGAGTTTTTGGTTTTGCCTCGCCACCAATCCATCTAGCGCCATCATCATGAGCAGAAAGTGCTCGACGTCCTAAGTTAAACAACCAAACGGCCTCACCCTTTGCCTGACTTAGCGATCCATCACGAAGTGGGTAGTAAAGGGTTAGTTGCCAATTTCCATCAGGCAATCTGTGGGTACTCCATTCAACTGCGGTCATATCAACACCACGTGGTGCTAATTGATTTGCAACTGCGGTCTCAAGGTAAGGCGCATGAGGCTCGCGCCGAATCTGGGTAGCAAGTGCTTGGGTAATTATGAAGGCTCGCTCTTGCAGTATTGGACCAGAATAATTTTCAATCTTTTCTACTGACCAATCGGTGGTGCGAGAGATGGAGTCAATTGATTCACCAGCACGCAATCTGGCCTGCACCTCTTTAACAGAGGTGGTCACTACCTCCTCAAAATCTGCAACAGCAGATAATCGAGGTTGGTTTACTGTGGCACGTAGTGTGTCTGAGATCCGAAGTGAGTATTGATTTCCAAGTTGATCGACCAACTCAAGCCCGGTGCCATCGGCAGATTTGCCGGTTAACCTAAGATCTGTTGGTTCACTCATGAGAGTAGATTGCCACAATTGTCAGGCTGGATAAATCTCCCACACGCTCAGCTCTTACCTTTTCATGCTTAGATAACCTGGTGAGCCTAGAGTTATTAAAGATTGCAGAATCTGTGGCAAAAGCCGCCGGTGAACATCTAATGAACCGTCCAGCAACCTTCACCTTTACTGAGAAAACTTCTGCAGTTGATTTTGCAACCCAAATGGACCAACAAGCAGAGCAAATTATCGTTAATCAAATATTAGCCAGCCGGCCTGATGATGGAATCATTGCCGAGGAGGGTGCAGCCAAGCAGAGTAAATCTGGCATTACCTGGGTAATAGATCCATTAGATGGCACCGTAAATTATTTATACGGCCTACCAGGCTGGAATGTTTCCGTTGCTGCCAAAGATAAATCTGGTGTAGTGGCAGGTGTGGTCTTTGCACCAAGTATTGATGGGTTTTGGAGCGCTTTCAAAGGTGGTGGTGCTTTTTATAATGGCCAAAAAATTAAATGCAATGATCCAATTGAATTAGATAAAGCTTTGCTGGCAACTGGGTTTTCCTATGATTTAAATCTGCGAATTAATCAGGGCGATACTATGGCAAAACTTTTACCCAAGATAAGAGATCTGCGCAGAAATGGTGCGGCAGCTGTTGATCTTTGTTATGTTGCAATGGGTGCATTAGATGGCTACTTCGAAGCATCTCTTAAAGAGTGGGATCATGCAGCTGGTGGATTAATTGCAACTGAGGCAGGTGCGATTGTCTCCGGGCCAGCAGGTGGTGCGCCAAATTCGCAACTAGTCATATGTGCTGGGCCTGCCCTGCATGCTCAACTTTTGCCCTTAATTTGATCTCAAATTGATCTAACCACCCCGGCTATGGCAGGATGTGACCTCATCCAAATTAATTAATTGACCACAAATTTTAACGATTAGGACAAATCATGAACGTGTTAGATGCTGTTGATGCCGCCTCACTCCGTCAGGACATTCCATCATTTCGTTCCGGCGATGAGTTAAAGGTTCACGTTCGAGTTATTGAAGGTAGCAAAAGCCGTATTCAGATTTTCCAAGGTGTGGTGATTGCTAGAAGTGGCTCAGGTGTTCGTGAGTCATTTACCGTTCGCAAAATTTCCTATGGTGTTGGGGTCGAGCGAACCTTCCCAGTGCACACGCCAGTAATTGAAAGAATTGAAATTATTCGTCACGGATCTGCTCGGAGAGCAAAGCTTTACTACCTTCGTAAGTTAACTGGTAAGGCAACCAAGATTAAAGAGCGTCGTGGCGCAGATGGTGAGATCATTGTTGAGCCAGAGTATGTCCCACCAGTTGTTAGTAAAAAGGTTTCAGTACCAGAGGTTGGTCAGGCAGAAGAGGTTGAACAACCAGTTGCACAAGCTGCACCAGCAGCAGATGAGGTTGCAGCAACTGCTCCAGAGGCAGCTGCTGAATCAGATAAAAAAGAGTAATTAATGATTGATGAAGCACTAGAGCATTTAGTAAAAGGGATTGTAGATAATCCACAAGAGGTAGTTATCACTGAGAAAAATTCACGTGGTGGCACAACTCTTGAGGTGCGAGTTCACCCTGAGGATATTGGCAAGGTAATTGGGCGCAATGGCAGAACCGCTAAGGCACTGCGCACAGTAATTAGTGCACTTGCTGGTCGATCTGTGCGAGTTGATCTAATCGAGGCTGACGAGGTCCGTTAATTTGCAACTTGTCGTAGGTCGTATTGGCCGCGCACATGGAGTTTTAGGCGAAGCAACAATTGAGGTTCAAACTGATGAGCCAGAGAATCGATTTCAAATTGGTAATAAATTATCCCTGGCAGATGGCAGGCAGTTAACAATTAGATCCAGCCGTTGGCATAATCAAATATTGCTACTGGCTTTTGAAGGAGTTGTTGATAGAGATCAGATTGAGGCTTTGCGGGACCAATTGATCTCAGCTGATGTGGATCTATCCCAACTTGCACCAGGTGAGTACCACTACCAACAATTGATTGGTTGCTTAGTCTTGCTTGAAAATAATGAAGAGGTGGGACAGGTATTTGAGGTGGTAAAGCTGCCGGGCCAAGATCTCCTATCTGTGACTCGAAATGGTAATCAGATTCTGATTCCAATGGTTAAGCAGATTATTATCAGCATTGATATTGCCGCTAAGAAGATTGTGATTAATCCACCGAAAGGGTTATTAGATGTTGCAAATTGATCTAATCTCAATCTTTCCTGATTATTTAACTCCATTAAAACTTTCTCTACTGGGCAAGGCTCAGGAGAGATCGCTGCTTCAGATCAATATCCATGATTTGCGGGATCAAAGTACAGATAATCACCACTCAGTAGATGACACCCCATATGGTGGTGGAGCTGGGATGGTTATGTCAGCTGAACCCTGGGGGAAGGCGATTGATGCCATAACTAATCAAGAGGATTTAGTTGATTTAATTATCCTAACGCCGGCAGGTAGGCGATTTAATCAACAGATGGCGTTGGAGTTTTCTAAAAAATCTCACCTCATTTTTGCATGTGGTAGGTATGAGGGAATCGATGCTCGAGTTGGTCAATACTACGCCGGTAAAAATAACTTTAAAGTTCATGAGGTCTCAATTGGAGATTATGTTTTAGGTGGTGGTGAGGTAGCTGCCATGGTGATTATTGAGGCAACCACCAGATTAATTCCAGGGGTATTAGGTAATCCAGCATCTTTAAAAGAGGAGTCACACTCAATCTCATCTGATGATTTGGTATTGGTTGAGTATCCAAATTACACAAAGCCTGCTAATTGGCGAGGGTTGGATGTGCCAGAGGTTTTGCTCTCAGGAAACCATGCTCAGATTGCTAAGTGGCGACTTGAGCAGGCTGAGCGTCGCACCAAGCAGCTTAACTCGGAATAATCCCGACACGCCTACTGTTGATTAGGCACATCGATAGGTAATAGGGGATTATCCGCCCAGTTGGGGTAATGGTTACACCAAAGTTTTCAATGAGTGTTTGATGTAATTAAAGAGGAGGTGAGTGATGGCTACAGATTATGACACCCCCAGAAAGACCGATGAAGAGTTACATGAGGAATCCCTTGAAGAGTTAAAGGCACGTCGTGCTGATGCACAATCTGGACAGGTAGATATTGATGAAGCAGAGGCGGCCGAAAATCTAGAATTACCTGGCGCAGATTTATCTGGTGAAGAGTTAGCAGTAAAGGTAGTTCCAAAACAAGAGGATGAGTTCACCTGTAGTCGTTGCTTCTTAGTTAAGCATATTGGTCAACGCGCTCGCGGTGAAGGCGTAAAAGCTGTTTGCCAAGATTGTAGTTAATTTAATCTACTAGCTAGCAATTTCGCTTTTCTACTAGAAATTAACCAGTAGGGTGTTGGATCTTTTTTATCATTAATCTCAACCTTAACTCCAGTTGAAACCCAAAACCTGGTGCCATTAAAGGCTGCTGGATCTGCATTGCGACCGCGAAGTTTTAAAAAATCTTGCTTACCTAAGGGTATCGCTCGCCTTAGGTACTTAACCTCGATTTTCGCATTTCCCACATAAAGCCAATCGTTGATCAATACAATCTCCAACGCAAACTTTTTATTGCTATATAACAAGGCAGATGAAATTACTGCGCTGATAACGATTGCAGGCAGGTAGCCAAAGGGTGCCCAAATTGTTAGATAAATTGAACCAACCATCATCGCCAAAAATGCCCAAAGCCAAATTGGCCAAAGTATTCGCTCGGCAAACTCAGATTTAGAATTAGATCTTGGCACGGTATAAAGGATACGCTTAACCTATGGCACGAATTGCATCGACCACTCCTGCAGATGATGCGGTGACGCCACCAAGACATCCCAAAGCACCAGCGATTGGCTCGCAGATTCCATCTCACTTTGGTCACTGCTTTGGTTGTGGTGAGCTACATAAATCTGGATTGCATTTGGTTGCAATCGCTGGCAAAGAGTTAGGTTTAACCGGAAAATTTACTGTTACTGAAAATCATCAGGGCGCCCCAGGACTTGCGCACGGTGGATTGCTCTCGCTGGCATTTGATGAGGCACTTGGCAAATTGATGTGGTTAATCAGAACTCCAGCGGTCACAGGTAGATTAGAAACCGATTTTTTACTACCAGTTCCAGTTGGTCGAACTCTTTATATTGATGCAAGGATTACTGGGCAAGCAGGACGAAAAATATACACACAGGCGGAAGGTCGGTTAGATTCACCAACCGGAGATATTGCAGTAAAAGCTGCTGCACTATTTATTTCAGTGCCGATGGAACATTTTATGAAGAATTTAACGGAGCAGTACAAGGATCATCTAACTGAGCACCCTGAGTTAATGGCATTTGTCGATCCAGATTTTGATGTTAATCCATGACAGATGTATTGATAAAAAGGCTTGATCCCAGTGTGCCACTTCCATCATATGCAAAGGCAGGTGATGCAGGAGCAGACTTGGCAACGAGAATTGATTTTACTATCAAGCCTGGTGAGCGAATCTTGGTTCCAACCGGAATCAGCATCGCTTTAGCTACTGGATATGTGGCTTTGGTGCATCCAAGATCTGGCCTGGCAATCAAACATGGAATTTCAATGGTTAACACCCCAGGAACTGTTGATGCTGGCTATCGTGGTGAGTTGCAGGTAATTTTAATAAATCATGATCTAACTCAATCTGTTAGCTTTAAAAAAGGGGATCGAATTGCTCAACTGGTTATTCAAAAGGTTGAGCGAGCTAACTTTGTCGAGGTTGAAAATTTACCAGGCTCAGAAAGATCTGATGATGGATTTGGATCAACTGGCAAATGAGCTATCAAGGAGAAAATGGCGATAAAGATAAGGTAGTAAATGCCTTAGGTGGCAAACGTGGTTTAATTGATTCAGGATTACCATCCTTAGTTTTTCTAATAGTATTTAACTTATCTGATCAAAATATCGATACATCTATTTATGCTGCAGTTGCATTATCAATCATCTTAACCTTTGCAAGATTGGTCAAGCGAGAGACTTTGCAACATGCATTCTCTGGTCTAATTGGTGTTGGCATATGTGCATTAATCTCTAGAAGAAGTGGAAATGCTGCAGATTTTTATTTACCAGGCTTATGGATTAATGCTGGATATGCACTTTTATACACAGTAACAAACTTGATTAGGTGGCCAATTCTTGGTCTATTGCTGGGACCAATCTTGGGAGAAAACCTACTGTGGCGAAAAGATCCAGCAAGATTAGCTGCATACATAAAAGCTGGATGGCTATGGGTTGGAATGTTTACCGCACGGCTATTAATTCAATATCCCCTGTATGCAAGTGGAAATGTCAACGCACTTGGAACTGCCAGATTATTTATGGGATATCCACTATTTATCTTGACCGCATGGGGCACCTGGCAAATTTTAAAGCGAACACCAACTACAAAAGCTAATTAAATAAAGCAGGCTTTTAGAAGCTCTTCTGCTTTTGTGGATGCAACAAATATCAACTCATCTCCAGCTGCAAAAACATCATGATCCTTTGGAGTGATTACATGCCCATCCCTAACTATTGCAGCGATACTGGCATCTTCAGGAAGATCAACCTCACCAACAGTTTTTCCGCAACATGCTGCATTGTCAGGAAGTGTTATCTCAACAAGATTTGCCTCACCCTTTCGAATTGAGAATAGGCGCACCACATCTCCCACACTTACCGCCTCTTCCACCAATGCAGAGATAATTCTTGGGGTAGATACCGCAACATCAACGCCCCAGGCTGAATCAAACATCCACTCATTTTTTGGATGATTAACTCTTGCCACAACTCTTGGCACACCATACTCAGTCTTACCTAGTAATGAAGCAACTAGATTCACCTTGTCATCGCCAGTTGCCGCAACTAGAACCTGACATCCATCTAATTTTGCTTGATCAAGTGCTGTAATCTCACAAGCATCAGCAAGCAACCATTCCGCACTTGGCACAGACTCCATTTTTAGAGCCTTAGGATCCTTATCAATCAGTAAAACTTGGTGGCCATTTGCAAGTAGTTCACGTGCGATAGCTCGACCTACATTTCCAGCTCCGGCAATTGCAACTCTCATCAAGCACCCGCCGGTGACTTAGATAAAGTTTTTTCAACAAGTGAGATTTGTTTTTCTGCTATTAACAAATGGACCAAATCACCTTCTTGTAGAACTGTGTGCTCATTAGGCAGCACCGCCTCACCCAATCTAGTAATAAAAGCAACTCTGGCATCAGTGTTTTTCTCAATCAATAAAATTGATTCGCCATACCAATCTTTATGCAGACTTACTTCAACTAATTGCACAGTGCCAGTGGCGTCTCGCCATTCAGATTTGGCACCATCAGGAGTAAGTCGTCGCAGGATCTGATCAGTTGTCCAAATCACGGTTGCAACAGTTGGAATTCCTAGTCGCTGATAAATCTCAGCTCGACCTGGATCATAAATGCGAGCAACAACATTCTTAACTCCAAAGAGCTCTCGCGCCACTCTGGCTGCCAAAATATTGGAGTTATCACCATTTGATACGGCAGCAAATGCTTCAGCTTTTTCGATACCAGCCTCTAATAATGTGTCACGATCAAAACCAACTCCAGCAACTGTGCGACCGTTAAAATTTGCTCCTAAGCGCCTAAATGCCTCACGATTTTGGTCAATAACTGCCACTGTATGACCTGATTTTTCAAGATCTACCGCAAGGGTGGATCCGACTCGACCGCAACCCATTATTACTACGTGCACAAAGCACAACTTACACCCATAGGCTCGGCTCTATGGAATCAAACGCTCAAGAGCGGGTAAAAGTAGGTCAGGTTTTACAGGTTGAGATTGGTCCTGTGGCACATGGCGGACATTTTATTGCAAGACATAACGGACAAGTTATTTTTGTTAGACATGGCATTTCAAATGAGATTGCAAATATTAAAATTACTTCCGTCACCTCAAAAATTGCTCACGCAGATGTCATTGAGGTAATCCAAGCTAGTCCCAACCGAGTTGAACCACCATGTAAATATGCGGGCAAATGTGGTGGTTGCGATTTTCAACATATCAATCTAAGCGCGCAGCGAGAGTTGAAATCTGCAGTTATAAAGGAGCAGTTCGTAAGAATTGGAAGAATAGATTTAGCATCACTTGGTTTTGAGATTGATGTAAAAGGATTTGAGCCCCAGAATGGATTACATTGGCGTACCCGAATGGATTTTGCAGTATCTCCTAACGGGCAGATTGGATTTTTTGGCGCTAGAAGTAATCAAGTTGTGGAGGTAAAAGATTGCTTAATCGCCGACACTCGAATTAGTGTAAGTGAACTAGCTAGCCGGGCTTGGAAGTCAGATGCCAAGGTAGAGGTGGCAGTCTCTACCGCCAACGAGGTATCAATTACTAGATCTGGTCGAAGCATTAGTGGCCCTACTCAATTAGTTGAAAAGGTTGGTCCTCACTCGCTAACAATCTCACCTGCTTCATTTTGGCAAAGCCATAAGGCAGCTCCGGTTGAGTTGGTAAAAGCTGCTCTGCGCATGTTGGAGGCAAAATCAGGAGATCATCTCTTAGATTTGTATTCAGGAGTTGGATTATTTGCAGCTGCATTACTTAAAGAGGTTGGCGATCAAGGATTCATCACTTTGATTGAGAGTGATAAAACTGCCGTAGCGGATGCTAGAAGAAATTTTGCTGGTAGAGAGAATGTAAAGATTTTGCAAGGTTTGGTTGCCCAGCAATTGCCAATTGTCAAAAAGGCAGACTTAATTTTATTAGATCCACCAAGAACTGGTGCAGGAGAGATTGCAATTAAACAAATGATTAAATTTACTCCACGCAAAATTGTTTATGTTGCCTGTGATCCTGCCGCTTTGGCGCGAGATGCAAAAACCTTGATCGATTCCGGTTATAAGTTGGATCACATTGAGGCCTTTGATCTTTTCCCAATGACTCAGCACATCGAGTGCGTGGCTGGATTTTCACCGGCAAAGAGATAGGATTGGCAACGAATTGGTAACGAAAGAGGTGTGGGGCGTTGAGTAAAAACTCATTTAACTCCAAGACCACGCTGGAAGTAGCGGGAAAAAGCTACGAAATATTTGATATCAAAGGATTTCCTGAGGCTAAAGATCTTCCTTTCAGCTTAAAAATTCTTTTGGAAAATCTTTTGCGAACTGAAGATGGAGCAAATATCACCAGTGCGCAGATTAAAAAATTAGCTAATTGGGATCCATCGGTTGAACCAGATACTGAGATTCAATTCACCCCAGCCCGTGTAATCATGCAGGACTTTACTGGTGTGCCTTGTATTGTCGATTTGGCAACCATGCGAGAGGCAATTGCCGACTTAGGTGGTGATCCAGCTCGAGTTAATCCACTATCACCAGCAGAGTTGGTGATTGATCACTCAGTAATTGCAGATTTGTTTGGTACCAAGGATTCTTTTGAAAAAAATGTTGATATTGAGTATCAGCGAAATAAAGAGCGATATCGCTTCTTGCGATGGGGGCAGAGCGCATTTGATGAGTTCAAGGTGGTTCCACCTGGCACTGGAATTGTGCACCAGGTGAATATTGAGTATCTAGCCCGTGTAGTCATGAGTAGAAAAGTTGATGGATCTCTCAGAGCTTATCCCGATACAGTGGTTGGAACAGATTCACATACCACCATGGTCAATGGTTTGGGAGTTTTAGGCTGGGGAGTAGGTGGAATTGAGGCAGAGGCTGCTCTGCTTGGTCAGCCAGTATCAATGTTGATTCCTAAGGTTGTTGGTTTTAAGTTAAATGGAAAACTACCAATTGGCACAACTGCAACAGATTTGGTTTTGACTATAACTCAAATGTTGAGAAAACATGGAGTGGTAGGAAAGTTTGTGGAGTTTTATGGCCCAGGAGTTTCAGCACTTCCTATGGCCAACCGAGCCACAATCGGAAATATGTCCCCTGAGTATGGCTCTACCTGTGCAATTTTCCCAATTGATGAAGAGACAATTAAATATCTAAAGTTAACCGGAAGGTCCTCTGAGCAACTTAAGTTAGTGGAAGAGTATGCAAAGTTTAATGGACTTTGGCATGATCCAGATGCAGCACCTAGATTCTCTGAAAAACTAGAATTAGATTTATCTACAGTTGTGCCATCAATTGCAGGTCCAAAACGACCACAAGATCGGATCTCTTTAGCTGATGCTAAAAGATCCTATCAAGATGTTTTGCCCTCTTACTTTAGTAATAAAACAAACAAAAATAAGATTGATGTAAAAGTAAATGGTAAGGCGACTACTGTTTCAAATGGCGATGTGGTGATCGCATCCATCACCTCATGTACTAATACTTCAAATCCATCGGTAATGATTGGCGCTGCTTTGTTAGCTAAAAAAGCGGTTGAAAAAGGTTTAACCAGTAAGCCCTGGGTAAAAACTACCTTGGCACCAGGTTCTAAGGTTGTGACAGATTATTATGATCGAGCTGGCTTAACTACCTATATGGATAAGTTAGGTTTTAACTTAGTTGGGTATGGCTGTGTTACATGTATCGGAAACTCCGGGCCACTACCAGTTGAGATAAGTAAAGCGGTAAATGAAAATGATTTGGCAGTATCTGCTGTTTTATCTGGAAATCGTAATTTTGAGGGAAGAATCTCACCTGATGTAAAGATGAACTACCTAGCTTCACCGCCTTTAGTGGTTGCATATGCATTGACTGGGTCGATGAACCATGATTTTGAAAAGGATCCAATTGGCACTGGCAGTGATGGAAATCCAGTCTTTTTGAAGGATATTTGGCCAAGTACTGAAGAGATTGAATCAGTTATTTCTTCATCAATCTCATCAGATATGTTCACTAAAGATTACTCCTCGGTGTTTGAGGGAGATAAGAGGTGGAAGTCCTTGGAGACTCCAACTGGCAACACCTTTGAATGGGATTTGAACTCAACCTATGTTAGAAAACCTCCCTACTTTGATGGCATGCCAAGAAATCCTCAACCTGTTACCAATATAACTGGAGCCAGAGTATTGGCGATGTTAGGTGACTCAGTAACTACAGATCACATTTCACCTGCTGGGAATATAAAAGTTGACTCACCAGCTGGAAAGTATCTAGCCGAACATGGCATTGATAAATTAGATTTTAACTCCTATGGCTCTCGGCGTGGCAATCATGAGGTAATGATCAGAGGAACATTTGCAAATATTCGTTTGAAAAATTTATTGCTTAATGGAGTTGAGGGTGGTTTTACAAAGAATTTCTTGGCAAATGGTGAGAAAACAACAATATATGAGGCATCTGCTGCATATATTAAAGCCCGAATTCCATTAGTTATCTTGGCCGGCAAGGAGTATGGCTCTGGTTCATCCAGAGACTGGGCTGCAAAAGGAACTGCATTACTAGGTGTGAGAGCAGTTATTGCAGAGTCCTTTGAAAGAATTCATAGATCAAATCTAATTGGTATGGGCGTTCTGCCACTTCAATTTTTGGATGGACAAAGCGCGGCATCTCTTGGTTTGACTGGTAGTGAAACTTTTTCCATTACTGGCGTGGACAAGTTAAATGAGGGAGTTACTCCACAAGAGGTTGAGGTAGCGGCAGGGGATAAGAAATTTAAGGCCAAGCTTCGAATTGATACACCAGGTGAGGCAGATTACTACCGTCACGGTGGGATTATGCAGTATGTATTGCGCTCATTACTAGCCAAATAAATCGCATTAACTTAAATTTGCCCTTAAACTATGAAGATGCTTAATCAGATCAAGTCACCTGCTGATCTTAAAAAGTTAAATCATTCTGAGTTGCCGGCATTGGCTAGTGAGATTAGAGCGTATTTAATTGAGCAAGTATCTAAATCTGGTGGTCATTTAGGACCGAATTTAGGTGTTGTTGAGTTAACCATTGCTATTCATCGAATTTTTGATTCACCTAAGGATGTTGTGGTTTTTGATACTGGACATCAAAGTTATGTACACAAGTTGTTGACTGGCAGAGTGGCGGGTTTTGAGAAATTACGCCAACGAGGTGGCCTGGCAGGATACCCAAATCGCAGCGAGAGTGAACATGATGTGGTGGAAAATTCACATGCCTCCACCGCACTTTCTTGGAGTGATGGTATTGCTAAAGGCTTTAATCTAACGGGCCAAAAAGATCGAGTGGTTGTTTGCGTAGTCGGAGATGGTGCTTTAACCGGTGGAATGAGTTGGGAGGCGCTAAACAATATCTCAACTAGTAAGAATGAAAGATTAGTAATAATTGTGAATGACAATGAAAGATCTTATTCGCCAACTATTGGTGGTTTAGCTACCTATCTTTCAACCCTTAGAGCAACAAGTGGATATGAAAAGTTTTTAGAGTGGGGTAAAGGAGTGCTAGAGAAAACTCCGGTGGTGGGCCATCCAATTTATGAAACCTTGCATGGAGTTAAAAAAGGAATTAAAGATATCGTTGCACCGCAAGGAATGTTTGAAGATTTAGGTCTTAAGTATGTAGGTCCAATAGATGGTCACGATTTATTGGCGATGGAGAAGAGTTTAAAAATTGCTAAAGAGTATGGGCAGCCAGTATTGGTACATGTAATTACCCAAAAGGGTAGAGGACATGCGCCGGCGCTAAATGATGAGGCAGAAAAATTCCACGCAGTTGGAGTTGTAGATGCTGAGACTGGTCAGCCATTAAGCAAAAGTGGCACAAGCTGGACCAGTGTGTTCTCAGATGAGTTGGTAAAGATTGGTGCCCAGCGAAGTGATGTAGTTGCGATTACAGCGGCGATGATGGGACCAACTGGTTTAGATAAATTTGAAAAGGCATATCCTGAGCGCACATTTGATGTTGGCATTGCCGAACAACATGCAACTACTGCCGCTGCTGGTATGGCATTTGCTGGATTACACCCTGTGGTTGCTGTTTACTCAACCTTTTTAAATCGTGCCTTTGATCAATTATTACTAGATGTGGCACTTCATAAAGCAGGAGTGACCTTTGTGCTAGATCGAGCAGGTGTTACCGGCGATGATGGGCCATCCCATAATGGCATGTGGGATCTAGCATTAACTGGCATCGTGCCTACTTTGCATGTGGCAGCCCCAAGAGATGGGCAGCGTTTGCGAGAGACATTACGTGAATCATTAGATATTGGTGATGCTCCTTCTTTGATTAGATTTCCAAAGGGAGCAATTAATCCAGATATTCCAGCCTTTGAACGTCGAGATGGCATCGATGTTTTGTATCGGGGAGAGAGTGCTGATGTTTTACTTATAAGTATTGGGGCTTTAGCCTCGATTGCCGTTGAGGCAGCAGCGCAGGCATACCGTGAAGGTGTTGGTGTGACAGTTATCGATCCAAGATGGGTCAAGCCATTACCTAAGGCACTTATAACTATGGCGCAGCGATATAAAAATGTGGTGGTGTTAGAGGATGGAATCAAACATGGTGGGATTGCAAGCACAGTCTCTGAGTTGTTTAGAGAGGAGCAGCTCAATACACCAGTGCATTCAATTGGGTTACCGTTAACATTTATTGAACACTCCAAACGAGCACAAATACTTGAGGATTTAGGAATTACCGTTCAAAACATTACCCGCTCTTTGGTTGCTTGGCATAGCAGTCAAATTACTGTAGATGTTAAGGAAGAGATGCAACGCCCTTTGGATGAAAGCGAACGCCGCAAACCGCTTCGCTAATACCTTCTCGATCTAGGTAAGGAAGAATCCCACCTAAGTGCATTGGCCAGCCAGAGCCGAGCAACATACAAATATCAATCTCCTGTGGGGTTGCAACCACACCTTCATCAAGCATCATCTTTGCCTCAGTTGCTAAAGCTTCCAAGGCACGTTTTCTAACCTGTTCTGCAGTTGATGCAGAATTTCCCTGTTGCAAAGCGGTGAGAGCTGCTGGGTTAACGGTATTAACACCATTTGCATCTTTGATATAGAAAGTTTTTATCCCTTCCTTAACAAATCTTTGCATGGTTGGTGAAACTTTGTAACGGGGACCAAGATTTTTGTTTAAAGTTTCTGAGACATGTAATGCCACCCCTGGCCCTACTAGCCCGAGAAGTTCAAGTGATGACATGGGAAAGCCAAGTGGAGCCATGGCAGCATCGGCAACCTCATAAGGGGTGCCCTCATCAATTGCATCGGTGACCTCACCCATAAATCTAGTTAGGAGGCGATTTACCACAAAGGCTGGTGCATCTTTTACAATCACCATTGTTTTCTTCAACTCTTTACCAACATTGATAGCAGTTGCAGTGGTTGCATCATCAGTTTTTGATGTTCGAGCTACCTCCAAGAGTGGCATTACCGCCACTGGGTTAAAGAAGTGAAAACCAATAACTCGCTCTGGATTCTTTAATCCTTCACTCATGGCCTCAACTGAAAGTGATGAGGTATTTGTGGCAAGCAAACACTCAGGGGTAATGATTGCTTCCAACTCTTTGAATAGTTTTTGCTTCAGTGCTAATTCTTCAAAGATTGCCTCGATAATAAAATCACAATTTGCAAATACCTTTTTATCCACCGAACCGGAGATATTAGATAGCAAACGTGCAGCACCCTCAGTGCTTAGTCGCTTTTTATCAACTAACTTTTGAATCTCTGATTTAATCCAGGCTAAACCCTTGTCCACTCGCTCCTGATCGATATCAGTTATTACTACTGGAACCTTTAAATTCCTCAGCATCAGCAGGGCCAGTTGAGATGCCATTAGACCAGCCCCAACCACGCCCACCTTGGTAACTTTTCTAGCTAAAGCAGGTTTTGGAGCTCCTTCAACTTTCTTGCGTTTTTTCTGAATCAAATTAAAAGAATATAAAGAGGCACGTAATGAATCACTCATTACCAAATCAGCAAGTACTTTGGTTTCAGCGGCAAAACCATCTCGGACAGAGTTGCTTTGAGCTGCCTTAATAAGATCTAGCGCAGCTAATGGGGATGGTATTTGAGCCCCACTGTATTTTTTAGACACAGCTGCTTTACCGGTAGCAAGTGCTTTCTCAAAACCAGCGGTATCTTTACTAAAATCCTTACGTTCAACCTTGGTTTTGCCACTTAAAACATTTGCAGCAAACTTAACTGATTTTTCCAAGAAATCAGCTGGTTCAAATACGGCATCAACGACGCCAAGCGATAGCGCATCTTTGGCTTTCATCATTGTGTTGTTGTTTAAGGCATTTACGATTATTACCTGAACTGCATTCTCAGCACCAACTAGCTTTGGCAATAATGTTGCACCACCCCAACCTGGCACAAGTCCTAAGAAGCATTCTGGTAGTGCGGTAAATGCGGTAGATGCCAAGGTGCGGTAGTGGCAATTAAGCCCAACCTCTAGACCACCACCTAGTGCTAAACCATTTATAAAAGCAAAGGTTGGTTTTTTACTCTCATGTAATTTAAGAAATATCTCATGGCCCAAATCGCCAATCCCAACAGCTTGTGACTTATCTTTTAAAAAACTCATGGCAGAAAGATCTGCGCCGGCTGCAAATATAAATGGCTTTCCAGTTACTGCAATCGCAGCGGCGTCAGATTTTTGCGCCTCATCGATGGCATTTGAGAGAGCTGCCAGGGAGGCAGGTCCAAATGTATTTGGGCGATTATGATCTGCTCCATTATCTAAAGTGATTAAAGCTAAATTACCGCTATGGCCAAATGGAGAAAGTGAAACCATTTGCACAATTGCATTTGTGATGACCTCATCAGGTGATCCTGCTAAAATCTCAGCCATTATTTACTTCCTTTGTAATTAGGATTTTCCCAGATAACTGTGCCACCCATACCTAGACCAATACACATAGTTGTGATTCCATATCGCACATCGGGATTATCCTTGAAGCCATTAGCTAGATTTAAAATTAACCGAACTCCAGATGAGGCTAGCGGATGACCAACAGCGATTGCGCCACCATAGATATTTACCCGCTTGTCATCATCTGCAATTCCAAAATGATCTAAAAATGAAAGTACTTGAATTGCAAAAGCCTCATTGACCTCAAATAAACCGATGTCAGTAATATCCAAGCCTGCTTTTTTCAGCGCTTTGATTGTGCTGGGAACTGGTCCATATCCCATAATCTCTGGCTCCACACCAGCAAATGCATATGCCACCATCTTGGCCTTAATGGAAAGGTTTAACTCTTTAGCTTTATCCTCTGAGGCCAATAATGCAGCGGTTGCACCATCATTTAAACCTGCAGCATTTCCTGCAGTCACCCGACCTGCTGGTCTAAATGGTGTTTTCAGCGCTGCCAAAGCCTCTAATGTGGTTTGCGGCCGAGGTGGCTCATCAACAGTTGCAACACCCCAACCAAGTTCAATATTTCTTGTTGCAACTGGAATCAAATCTGGTTGAATTTTATTTGCTGCATATGCTGCTGCAGTTTTTTGTTGCGAAGCTAGCGCATACTTATCTGCCCGCTCTTTAGTTAGGTGAGGAAACTTGTCATGCAATCTCTCAGCAGTTGCGCCCATTTGCAATGCATCGGTGTCCACAATCTTTTCTGCTAAGTAACGTGGATTTGGATCGAAGCCATCACCCATCGGATGATTTCCCATATGCTCCACACCACCAGCAATTGCTAAGTCATATGCACCCATATTTATGCCACCAGCGATAGCGGTTACCGCAGTTAGTGCGCCAGCACACCACCTATCAATTGAGTAGCCAGGAACAGTTTTTGGAATACCAGCTAAAATTGAAACAGATCTACCGATATTCATTCCTTGATCACCAGTTTGAGTAGTTGCCGCAATTGCAACATCATCAATTTGATTAACTGGCAGATTTGGATTTCGCTCTAACAATCCGCGAATGCAGCGCACCATAATGTCATCAGCTCTAGTTTGAGCATATAAAGAACCCGCTTTACCAAAGGGCGTCCTTACTGCATCCACTAAGACCACATTGGTTTTGGATGTTGCGGTTTTACTCATACTTAACCCCTAGCTCACTGTTCATCGGTATGGCAGTAGGTTACTCGCCAGTAGTGAAAATGGATAGTGAGGCTTGAATCGGGGTGTTAGGAGTTATTTTCCTCAGCGCTTTGACTCTCAGATTCAACTGGCTCTGGAATTATCAATGGCTCACTTTCGCCCAACTTGGATGCTACTAATTTAGAGACTTGCTCTACCTGCCAACTCCTAGCCCCTAAATGTTGCAACTCAGCTACGACAAAACTCTCATACTCACTATCGCTACTTGGCGGCTGCTGCCAACAAATCCGTTTTATAAACTCTGGGGTTATTAAATTCTCAGTTGGAATTTGTAGTTGGGTAGATAACTCCGCCAAGGCGGCCCGGACATGGGTTAGTCGGGCATACCCAATCGGATTTTTCTCTTTCCAAACTCGAAGTGGCGGTAGAGATTGTGACTCAACCCGTAATTGCACCTGTTGCTCAATAGGCGTAGAAAGAGCAAGATTTAAAACCTTTAACCAACGATTAAATGGCGGGGACTCTAATCTGGTTCGCCAACCTATTACCTTTGCTACCTCCTCTAAGCTTTCAGGTCGCTTAATTGCCAACTCGATTATCGCCTCATCATTTAACACTCTGCCTGGAGCTAGATCTAACTCCTGCGCCAATTGATCCCGGCTCAGCCAAAGCTGCTTAACAATTGTCATGGTTAATCGATCTCGCACTTTGTGCATTCCTGAGGTTTTCCGCCAGCGATCTGGTTTTGGCATATCTGAAAACTTAAAATCTTGATAGCCCTTTAAAATTGACTCAAAATCTTGCACAGCCCATTTGAGTTTATTTTGTTCAATCAGCATTTGCTCAACCTTGTCTCTAATCTCCAGCAGGATATCGACATCAAGGGCGGCGTAATTTATCCATTCCGGGCGAAGTGGTCTGATTGACCAATCAACTGCTGAATGCTCCTTTGCCAGTTGCAACTCCAACAAACTTTCAGCAAGTGCACCTAAACTAACCTTTGGGCAGCCAGCTATTCGTGCCCCTAACTCAGTATCAAAAAGTTTCTTGGGCATTAAACCAACCTCAATTAAACAGGGTAAATCTTGGGTGCTGGCATGAATCACCCACTCAATCTCTGCGAAGCTTTGATTAAACTTTTGCCAAAGTTTTGATCCTTGCAACCCAATTGGGTCAATTAAATGCAGGCCACCATTTTTACGAAAAATTTGAATTAAATAAGCTTTTTGACTATAGCGATAACCAGAGGCACGTTCGGCATCAATGGCAATTGATCCATCACCTGCCAATAAATCCTTTATTACTTTTTCAAAACTGCTCTCATCTGCAGATATTTCAGGGGTGCCAGCACGTGGGGATAAGAGTGGAGTCAGCATTACTTAGAGAATTCTAACTATTACGAGCAATTGGGCTAACTCCCTGCGGAATTGGCTCCAGTCCAGCGCTGATTGCCAGCAAATCCAGCCAGGCATTTACATGCTCTATCAAATTACTTTCATTACTTGGTGTCCATGAAGCGCGAACTTCAATCTCAGAATCCTCATCTCGCTCCACCAATTCACCAAATGAGGCGCTAGCAACTCTTGTAACAGTGCCGCTTGGGTTAATAAATTCACAACCATGTTTTTTCAAAGATTCGATTAACCATGCCCAACCGATCTCAGGCAAAAGAGGATCTGAAGCCATTTCAAGATCTATTGCTGCTCGCGCAAATGTTACGCACCGCCATTGCCCACCCCAGCCCTCTTGGCCAGCTGGATCATGAAGTAAAACAAATCGTCCGGTGGCTGCATCCTCTAAAACATCAGCGGTCATTGCTAATGCAAAGGGTGCAAGTTTTTGCGGAGCAGGTACTGTTTCAAGCAAAATTTCACCTCTTGGCTTTAACGCCAAAATAGGTTGAATTAATTGATCAAAAGTTTTGCTCACTACCTAAGGATAAATTGTTAAATGAGTAAGTATGTGTAGGCACGAGCAGACTCAGCGCAATTAGCAGTAATTCAACCCAGTAGGATCCACCGATGGCCTCATTGCTAGCACTTCTATCCTCCATACTCTGGGGTGGAGCGGATTTTTTAGGTGGAAAATTATCAAAGCGCTATCAGGCAATAGCGGTCACCGCTGTTTCTCAGGCAATTGGCCTATTAATTGGAATTTTGATTGTGTTGATTAGCTCCTCCTGGTTTAGGCCAACACTTTCCTGGGATAACTACTTTTTATCAGGCATATTTGCTGGATTACTTGGATTTATCGGATTAGTTGCTTTTTACTCAGGATTAGCAACTGGACGAATGGGAGTTGTTGCACCAATAAGTGCACTGAGTGTGTTTATTCCGCTGACAATTGCATTTATCAATGGTGAAAAGCCAAATGATGGGCAACTAATGGGCATGGGTATTGCTTTAACTGGTGCTTTCTTTGCCAGTGGTCCAGAGATCAAAGGTGGTTTTGCCCTTAAGCCCATTCTGTTTGCAGTTATTGCAGCTTTTGGATTTGGTGGAGCGGTCACATTTATTGCTAAAGGATCTGAGAGCAGTGCAATCATGACCATGACCACAATGCGTTTTGCCACCTTCATGGTAGCGCTTTTGTTGTTTGCGCGTTATAGAACCATTGGTGGCTTCACCAAGAAGGAGCTGCCAATTTTGATTGCAATTGGCGGTGCTGACTTTATTGCAAATTTACTGTTAGGCGTGGCAACAACTAAGGGGTTGGTCTCACTTGCGGTTGTTTTGGGTTCACTTTATCCAATAGTTACCGCATTGTTAGCATTTAAGTTACTGCATGAGCGTTTGCATAAAGTTCAATACCTAGGAATTGCATTTGCTATTGCCGGTGTAGCAGTTATTTCAATTAGTTAATTTTTTGTAATACCTAAACTGACAAGGTGAGATTTCCTCACTACTGATTAACTCAAAACCTTTTGTCAAATCTGATATAGAAATTTGATTTTCACCACTCTTTTCCTGGTTAACAGTTAAATACAGATTATCAATTAATCCCTGCCTCACCATTTCTAATAGAAGCTTTGGTCCAGCCTCGATAAGTAAATTTATCGGTGTAGTTTTAGTGGCTTCAAAGTTGTTTGCGATTTCACTTATGAATTCAGCAGGAGAGAGTGAGAATTGTTTAGCTAATTGATTTTTTGGTTGCAATCTAACTTTTGAGTGGGTAAGAATATAAAGTGGAATTGGTGTGCGTTTGTAAGGCTCTCGTCGGGCGGTATTTCCACCGATTAAGATCAGATCACTCTTTTGGCGAAGTGCTTTAAATCGGCTTCGATCTGCCTCAGTTGAAAGGCCGATCGATGATCCGACCAGGGTAGTTGAGCCATCTTTGCCCACAATTAGGTTGGCGCAGGTGATCACTTCTCGCATAGTGCTTAAGGCTACCCACTGTCAGTGGTCAGCTCTAATCTTTAGCAATGATCATCGATTGTGAAAGTTGTGTAATGCGCGATATCGCCTGTGGCGATTGTGTTGTATCAGTGCTGCTGCAAATCTCACCAGCACCTGTTAAAAAAGCTGAGCTAAGTAACACCCATGCGGCTGCAATAAATAATCTAGCCAAGGTTGGCTTGGTTCCCCCCTTGCGATTTACCCCTGGCAGCAAAGGCCAAGGTGGCAGAAAGAAAACTGGGTAGATAGGCGCAAAATCTTATTAATTTTAGGTAATTCTCAGCCGAGCACGCTTGCGATGGGTTGAGTTTGCCCACTTTAAGCAGTTAGCCTTTCTTGATGAGGTACTCCTTGCGCTGGATTTTTGCCTTTGTTATCGCAGTTGGTCTTTTATTTCCAATCTCAGCAAATGCTGCGCCAAATCTAATTGAGGTGCAGGGCAGGGTACGAGAGCTACAGGAGCAGGCAACAACCGCCGCCGAGGGTGCCCAAGAGGCAAAGGTGCAGTTAGCAAAGTTAAAAAAGACCTTAGAGACTGTGCAACAGCAGGCAAGTCAACAAGGTGCTTCAGTTACTGCACTTAATAAATCAATTGGCGTAATTGCAAATGAGCGTTACAAATCTGGCCCACTTAGCCAATCACTTGAGTTGCTCTTTTCCACCGATCCAACACTTTACCTATCAGCAGCTGGCTCATTAGAGGCGGTAACTAGACAAAAGACAGCGGATTTAAAGAAATTCTCAGTTGCAACCCAAAGATTAACTGCAACCTCATTAACTGTAGAAGATAAGTTAGCGATGGTAAAAGCTGCAGAGGCGAAATTTACTAGGCAGTTGGCCCTGGCAAACTCTAAGTTAAAAGAGGCAGAGGCATTACTTGCTAAGTTAACAGCGGCCGAACGGGAGCGGTTAGCAAAATTAACTGAGGATGAAGAGGATGCAGATCAACAAAAGTCTTTAAGTGATGCTAGTAAGTACGCTACTTTATCTGGCCGGGCCGGTACAGCAATTAAATATGCCCTAGCTCAGATTGGGGATAAGTATGTATTTGGAGCAGATGGGCTTACCTACTGGGATTGCTCTGGCTTGACCATGCGCGCCTTTGCCGCTGCAGGTGTATCCCTGCCTCACTCATCGAGAGCACAGTATCGATATGGCAAGGCGGTAGCTAAAAAAGATTTACGACCTGGAGATTTAGTATTTTTTGGTAAACCAATTTCACATGTGGGAATTTATTTAGGACCGGATCGAATGCTGCATGCACCTAGATCAGGCAGCCGGGTAAAAATTGCCAATATGAATATGGGTAAGAAACCTTATATTGGAGCTCGCCGTCTCTAATCAACAAAAAGTTCTATTAGTCACCAATGATCTAGGGCCTAGAGCAGGTGGCATTGAGACATTTGTGCTTGGTTTAATTGAAGGCTTACCCAAGAACTGTTTGACGATTTATACCTCCAGCCAAAAAGGCGATCAGGCATTTGATCAACAATTACTACAAAAATACGGGGTAGTGGTAATTCGAGATCGGGCGAGAATTTTGTTGCCAACTCCAAGAGTTTTAGGTAGGGCGGTAAAAATTCTTAAAGAAAGCGGGGCAAAAAATATTTGGTTTGGCGCAGCCGCACCGCTTGGTTTAATGGCCGGCAAATTAAGAGCAGCTGGTGCTACCAATATCGTTGCTTTATCTCATGGCCATGAGGTGTGGTGGGCAAAGATTCCAATGCTCAAAGGCTTGCTCAAAAAGATCATCACCGAGGTGGATTATTTGGGATATTTGGGTGAGTTCACAAAGAGTCAGATTATTAAGGTAAGTGGTGAGAGTAAAAAGTTTGTGCAAATTGCACCTGGCATCGATACCAATCACTTTACTCCCCGCCCACCACGGAAGGATTTAATTGAAAAGTATCGATTAGATGGCAGGCAAGTGATTGTCAGTGTTGGCAGATTGGTCCACCGAAAAGGACAAGATGAGTTAGTGAAGGCATTGCCAAAAATTCTGGAGAGATTTCCAGATGCAATTTTGCTATTAGTCGGTGAAGGGCCAATTAAACATATGTTGTTTAACTCGGCTAAACAATTAGGTGTATTACCAAAGGTAGTTTTTGCCGGAAGAGTCTCCCATGATGAGTTGCCAGATTACATATCTTTAGGGCAGGTCTTTGCTATGCCAGTTCGATCAAGATTTTCTGGATTAGAGGTGGAGGGACTTGGCATTGTCTATTTAGAGGCAAGTGCCTGTGGCCTACCAATAATAGTTGGAAACTCTGGCGGAGCAGTTGATGCGGTTCTAGATAAGGTTACCGGCTTGCTGGTAGATGGAAATGACTGCGCAGATATTGCTGAAAAAATATCTCAATTGCTAGCAAATCCCACCGCTGCCAAGCAGCTAGGTCAAGCAGGTAGGGGTTGGGTGATTGAAAACTGGCAAGCTTCTACTTGGTCAAAGAAATTTAACCAGATACTAATTGGTGATTAAATTATTTTCGATGCCGATTGCAACCGCCTGAGCGCGATTTGCAGCTCCTAACTTTCGATAGATGTTTGCTAGATGGGTTTTGATTGTAGCTTCAGTTAAAAACAAGACCGCCCCAATTGCATTTGCTGTTGCCCCGGATGAAAGTAGTGAGAGCACCTCTAACTCTCTGGGGGTGAGATCAAAATCTTTTCTAACTTTAGATTTTTTGATCTCACCAGCTTTTAGAAACCTATCTACACCAGCAGCCACACTTTGTACTACCTCAATAAGTGAATCAGTTGGTGCCGATTTGGTAATAAAGGCGGCTGCACCAGCTGCCTTGGCTAACTCAAGTGTTTGTTGATCATCATGCATTGTCAGCACCACAAATTTACTCTTCATCTTGGCAGTATGTGCTTGTTTGATTACCTCCAATCCGCTTGCGGCACCAAGATTTATATCAACTACTGTGATTTCAGGTTGGTGGGTGTTTAGCATGGCAAGTGCTTGATTTACAGTTGCAGCCTCAGCAACTACCTCAAAGTTTTTTTCTTTAAGCGCCGTCGCAACTGCAGCTCTAATTAGCGCATGATCATCTACTAGCAGTACTCGCACTTTAAAAGGTAATCTCTACCAAAGTACCAGCTGCGGTTGAATCAACCTTGATTTGTGCCCCAATCAGGGCAAGCCGCTCAATTACCCCAGTCATACCAAATGAATTGGGCTTATCTTTAACTCCACCACCGCCATCATCTACTACCGAGATTCGCTTTGGCTCTAAAGTGATTTTAATCTGCTGGCAGTTTGCATATCGCTTTGCATTTAATACTAACTCTCGGATAACTCGAAGTAACTCATATTTGTGGGCTGCATCAGGGAGGATCTCACCTGTGACCTCAAAATTTATTGATGTATCTGAAAGTAGTGGTTGTACCTGATCTTGAACTTGTTGATAAAAACTCTTTGAATCTTGAGTTCGCAGCTCATAAATCTCATCTCGCACCTGATTTAGTATTGCTGAGAGGGTAAGGCGCAGATCACGCAGGGTAGAGCGATTTTTACTCCCTAAATTCTCATCACCAATTACTTGATCTAATCGATAGCCAAAGGCAGCTAACTCTTGAGCAAGTCCATCATGAAGCTCTCGAGCAAGTCGAGTACGTTCTGAATTAGGCGAAGAGTTCATCAATCTCGCGAGCAAATTGCTGCGAAACTACATGGCGCTTTACAGATAACTTAGCGGTCAATTGTCCGCCAGGAATTGTGAAGTCAACCGGTAAAATTGTGAACTTTCGAATTGACTCAGCCCTACTGACAGCCTTATTAGTCTCATCAACTGCAGTTTGAATTACCGCTTGCAGGGTTGGATCCTTAGCTAAATCAGCGATTGATGCACCCTCTTTTTTGTTAGCAGCAGCCCAAGGCTTAATCGCATCTGGATCAATTGTTATTAATGCCGCAATAAATGGTTTGTTATCACCAACCACCATGCATTGGCTAATCAGTGGATGAGCTCGCAATCTATCCTCCAAAATTGTTGGAGCAACATTTTTACCACCAGCGGTAACAATCAACTCTTTCTTGCGACCAACGATGGATAGATATCCCTCTTCATCAATTTTTCCTAGATCTCCAGATTTAAAGTAACCATCTGAGGTGAAGGTTTCTTTGTTTGCTGCATCATTTTGCCAATAACCTTGCATCACAATTGCACCTTTTATTAAGACCTCGCCATCTTCAGCGATCTTGATTGTGGTGCCTGGGATTGGCTTACCAACTGATCCAACCTTGTGTGCGGTTGTTAAATTCAATGTTGCACCGGCTGTAGTTTCGGTTAATCCATAACCTTCTAAAACTCTAATACCAGCTCCACGATAGAAGTGGCCAAGGCGTTCACCTAATGGCGCACCACCTGAGATCGCAGCCTCTACTCTGCCACCTAAACCGGTGCGAATCTTTACATAAACCAACTTATCAAATAACCCATGTTGCAATTTCAAAAGTGGTGAGATCTTTTTACTATCTAAAGCCTTGCTATAAGCGATTGCTACCTCAGCAGCTTTATGGAAGATCTTTCCTTTACCAGCTGCTTGTGCCTTTGCTTCAGCGCCGTTGTAAACCTTTTCAAATATACGTGGCACTGCCAATACGAAGGTTGGCTTAAATGATGCCAGGTCTATTGGTAGTTTTGTTAAATCGCTGCAATGGGCAAGATGTAAGCCAGCGGTAATTGAACCAATTTGCACCATTCGACCAAAGACGTGGGCAACTGGCAGGAACAAAAGAGTTGAACCACCAGGCTTTAAGAATAGATCACTTGCGCCATTGACCACATTTCCGCACTCAGATAAGAAGTTTCCATGTGTTAACTGCACACCTTTTGGTTTACCAGTGGTGCCAGAGGTATAAATTAAAGTTGCAAGTGTCTCTGGTTTTAATCTCTCACGACGTTTTGCAATTTCATCATCACTTACATCTTTTCCTTCATGGGTCAAGGTGGCAAGTGCGTTGTAGGTAATATTCCAAACTTTCTTACATGCAGCAGGTAGTACCGGTTGGACTAACTCTGCCAATGCCGGAGTCTCAACAATTATTGCAACTGCCGCAGAGTCAGTTAATATCCACTCCACCTGTTCTGCGCTAGAGGTTTCATAAATAGGTACCGGAACTGCACCGGCATACCAGATTGCAAAATCTAGAACTGTCCACTCATACCGAGTCTTTGCCATAATCGCTACTCGGTCGCCAAATGAGATACCAGCTGCGATCAATCCCTTGGCAACAGCCTTGATCTCCTCCTCATACTCTTTGGCGGTAACAGCTTGCCAGCCATCACCTAATGGGCGGGAGACGATTACTCGTTGCGGCTCAAAGTGAGCTCTTTCTGAAATTAGATTTGTTAAGTTGCCGGCGACTGCGGCTGGAATTAATGCTGGAATAGTTATCTCATTCATAGACCCACGCTACTGGCTTCCACTAAATTGCGCTAGAACCTATTGATAACTCTCAGGAATGGGCTAATCGGGTTGGCTACTTCAGGGTAACCTTGCGCCATGAGCAACCCAACCACCTCCACCGTAACAATCTCAGCCAGCGCAGATGATGTCCGGGCTGTTCTCTTTGATATTGCAAACTTTCCAACCTGGTCTACCTCATTTAAGTCAGTAACAGTGCTGGCATCAAATGGCGATGGCAGAGTTACCCAGGCGAAATTTTCAGTTGATGCTGGTGCATTAAAGGATAAGCCAACCTTAAATTTTGATTGGTCTGGGTATCCAGATCGCTTGGATTACTCACTTGAGGATGCTGACCTACTAACCGATATGAGTGGGGCATACATCGTTAAAGATAAGGGTGATGAGACTGAGGTTACCTTTGAATTAACCGTTGCATTATCTATGTCTGTTCCAGATGTCATGCGAACTAAGGCAGAGAAAGCAACAATTGATTTAACCTTAAAACAGTTAAAGGAAAAACTGGAAAATTAATTGAGCAACAATATTGCAACATCTGCTCTAACAATTGGCATTGATATTGGTGGCACCAAGGTATTAGGTGGGGTAGTAGATAACAAGGGCACAATTATTGACTCTGCCCGACGTCCTACCCCTGCAAGCGGCGGAGCTGCGCTAATAACCACCATTATTGATTTGATTAAAGAGTTTCAAGGCAAACATCAAATCGCAGGAATTGGTATCAGCGTCGCAGCATTAATCTCAAAAGATCAAGGCACAATCGTAGGTGCACCAAATATTGCAAATTTAAGTAAGTTAAATTTTGTGGCTGAGTTAAAAAAAGTTTTTAATCTTCCAGTAATCGCTGAAAATGATGCAAATGCAGCCATGTGGGCTGAGTATAAATTTGGAAATGCTCAAGGGTTAAATCCCGTTATATTTTTCATTATTGGCACTGGCATGGGGGGCGGTCTAGTAGTTGATGGGAAATTGTTTAGAGGAGCTAATGGAATTGGTGCAGAGTTTGGTCACATGATTGTGCAACCAAAAGGTTTGCAATGTGGTTGTGGAGCATTTGGCTGTATCGAGCAGTACGCATCCGGAAGTGCATTAATGCGTTATGCAAAAGAGGCGATCGCCGCCAACCCAAAGCAAGCTGAGGCGTTATTACCTATGTGTAATGGTGATTTTGCCAATCTAACTGGCTCTATTTTGACCCAAGCAGCGAAAAATGGTGATGAGTTGGCACTTGCTGCATTTGATAAACAAGCAGATTGGCTGGGTAGCGCCTGCGCCTCCTACACATTGTTGCTAGATCCGCAGGCGATCGTAGTTGGTGGTGGTGTAGTTGAGGCAGGGGAGTTGTTTCTAACTAGGGTAAGAAATGCAATGGAGAGGTATATGCCATTTGCTGGTACTCATCTGTTACCAAAAATTATTGCGGCCAAACACGGCAATGATGCTGGCTTAATTGGAGCGGCGGATTTAGTTAGAGACTAGCTCCATCATCAAAGTCATCCTCTGTTCGAGCAGTTCGCCAAATGATTATCGCCACCGAGGCTAAGCACCCCAACACCGCTGGCCAAACTCCAATAAATTCAAAATCAGTAAACCAATAAAGTATTAGATATGCACCAGAACCCAACAATGCCACCACTGAACTTCGTTGCATTTGATCAAGTTTTATCTTGCCAGGATTTGGCGGAGTAAATAGATTTGCCTGATCAATCTTTTCTAACTCATCTAAGTAGGTGGTAGGTGCGGATTGATCAAGGGATAAGCCAGAAACAATTGACTCAAACTCAGCATCGACTAAATCACTTTCATTAAAATCTGAGCCGCGTTTTACCGCACCAGATAAAACATCTTCAATAAAGATTTTACTTTCGATATTTAACTGCGTTAAGTCAAAATCCAACGCAACATTGTGAAATGAGTTTTCAAAAACAACCTCCCGGATATCTACTGAAAATACATTGTCTATCACCGTCATTGAGTTCTCTGGGTCAACTGCATGATCATTAATTGAGTAAGCCACCATGATTGGTAAATCAATCAAGTAAAGATCACGCTCTACTAGCCTCCATAATTTACGAAGGGAATCCAATGCTTTTAATGGAGTTCGGCCATAAGCATGAATTGGCGGATTTGGCGCTGCTACATCAGTTGGACCTTTACCAATTGAACCAATTAGAAACTTTGAAATCGGAACAAATTTCATAAACCATCTACGATCATGAATTGAGGGGTTTAAAACAATCAGACCCTCCACCTCAGAGCCACGAATCTGGCACAGCCTAAGGGCTAAGGTTGCTCCCATTGAGAAGCCTGCAACAAATACTCGATCACAACTTTTCTTTAACTCCAAAAAAGATTTCTCAACCTCGCCATACCAATCTTGCCAAGTTGTTTGATTCATCTGTTGCCAGCTGGTGCCATGTCCAGGAAGCAATGGCGCAACTACGGTGTAACCAGCGTTGTTTAAAAATTTTGCCCACGGGGCAATACTGATTGGTGTGCTGGTGAAACCATGGATAAGTAGCACTCCAATTTTTCCACCCATCAGGGTAAATCCGGCTGAGTTTGGAATGGAATTCACGCTCGAATGGTGTCATAGATTGGCTTAGCCACTAAATTATCCCTATGCCATACCAGATCTTGAAGTCATTTTTAATCCCGCTATTGATGTTTATCTTTAGGCCAAAGGTAAGTGGATTAAGACATGTGCCAAGCACCGGACCGGTGATAATCGCCTCCAACCACCTTTCATTTAGCGATTCAATCTTTATGCCACTGGTTGTGCCACGTAATGTCACCTTCTTAGCAAAGAGTGAGTACTTCACCTCACCTGGTTTAAAAGGTCTAATTAAAAAACTAACCTTTATTGCGCTGGGTCAGGTTCCGATTGATCGATCTGGTGGCAAACGTAGTGAGGCGGCGATCTTGACTGGTTTAAGGTTGCTTAAAGAGGAACATTGCGTTGGAATTTATCCAGAGGGGACAAGATCCCCAGATGGACGGTTATATAAAGGTCGAACTGGTATTGCACGAATGGCAATTGAGTCAGGAGCACCAGTTGTGCCAGTTGCGATGTTTAACACCGCAGAGATACAACCGACTGGGCAGGTGGTGCCCAAGGTAAGGCGGGTTGAGATGGTCTTTGGTGAACCAATGTATTTTTCTGGCGATTCAACCGATCAGACGGTGTTAAGAGCTGCCACCAATCAATTAATGGAGAAGATTGCTGAGTTATCAAAGCAAGAGTATGTGCCACATATGTACGCCTCTGATGCTAAAGATGCAATCAAAAAGAGCTTAAGAGAGAGAATTGATTTTGATGAGGATGATGTCTGATTTACTGAGCGCCAATAAACTCTCGTCGCTGATTTAGGTAATTACACATATCGCAGTTGTCTTTAGCAGCTGGCATCGGACCACTTACCACGGTAATAAAATCGGTAAGGCGCTCACCAAGGGCTGCCGGGTTTCGTTCAATTGGTCGCCAGGTGTGTTTTAACTTTAAACCAAAGCCTTTATTAACATCACCAGCTGGCTCCAGTAATGACCAAACTAGAAGTCCCATAACTGAAACCTGCTTTGGAGCACCAGTTGCAGGATTTTCTAACGCAAATGCATATGCCTCAAGTTGTGGTTGGTAGAGCTCTGTTTTATCGGAATCCTTTGCTTGAAATTTGCAATCAATAATGCCAAAGCTGCCATCAGAAAACTCAATCAATAAATCATATTTGCCTCGAATTGCATACTTTGTGGGCTGCCCATTTACTGTAATAAAGGTTGACTTAACCCATCCTCCTAAATCAGCGACCCTTCCAGCTGGCAAAACCGGGGCAATATCGGCACAGCTTTTATCTGCAAAGTACTTTTCTTGCATGCTGGCTAGATCTCCCACCAAAGGCATAAAACCTGGGGTACGAAGGCCGTGGTTGTAATTTAACCAAAGGCATCGGTGACAAGATCCCCAGGAAAAAGTTAAATCGGAGGGTGAGATAAATTCGCGGGCATTTCCAACTGCATTTGATGAGGCCACTATTACTCTTCTTTCGTTACCCACCCTTAACTAGGTGCCTGATTTTGGTTTGTTAAGCAGTGTAAGTCTGCCTGCTTGCGGTGACAAAAGGATAGATCGCCACGAAAATATCGGTGATTAACCTATTATTACTGCGGAGAAAATGGTAAATATGCCAAGTCCGATCATTACCACCCCACCAAATCGGCGCATAAATATCAATCTTCTTAAATCACCCGACAACCAACTTCTAATCGTGCCAGCGAGTAAGCCATAAGCACCATCAGAGATCATCGCTACCAGGGCAAATATTCCACCTAGCAGCAGCAATTGCGCTGTGACATTGCTTTTTTCTTGATCAACAAATTGGGGCAAGATTGCGGCGAAGAAAACTATTGATTTAGGATTTAAGGTCCCTACCCAAAAGCCATTTTTTATTGATGTAAAAAAGGATGGTCTTGCGCCATCGGTGCTTTGCAGATCTTGAGAGTGGCTTTTGCTAGCTGCAATCGCTGCATAACCTAGATAGATCAGATAACCACCACCTGCCCATTGAATTGCGTGGTAAAACAGCTCAGATCTTTGTAACAGTGGACCTAACCCCAGCGCCACCAAGATGGATACCAAAAACATTCCACCGGCATTTCCAATCACGGTGGCAATTGCCGCCAACCTGCCCCAGGCGATGGCACGGGCGATGGTGAAGAGCACCGATGGGCCAGGGGCGAGAATGATCAAAATCGTGGCTACTAGGTACTCCCAGAGCCGGGATGGAATGGCATCTGAGAGGAACACGCTTTAATTGTATGGGTTGCCAATATTTCGATAATGGGTTTAAATACTCGATAGTATCGATTCGATATATCTAGTAGATAGGCAGCCAGTGAGATCTCGTTCCCAATCCTTGGAGTTTGCTCTCCTTGGCCTGCTCTCCCAGGGACCACTTCATGGGTATGAGTTACGAAAGCGGATGAGTGCTATCTATGGTCCATTTCGGGCATTAAGTTTCTCCGTTTTATACCCACAACTTCGCAAGATGTTAGAGGCAAACTTAATCGAACAATCATTTTCCGACTCTGGTGGTTTATCGAGAAGATCAAGAATTGTCTATGAGTTAACTGGCAAGGGTAGGGAGCGTTTTGCATCTTTAATGCAAAGTGCCAGCCCTGACTCCTTTGAGGATGAAGGATTTGAGGTCCGGTTTGCTTTTTTTGGACCAACACCTAGAAATAATCGCGTCAGAATTTTAGAGGGGCGCCATCGCAGATTAGTTGAGAAGGCGGAGATTGTTCGCAAGGACTTAGCAAAAACACCAGAGGGAATTGATACCTATTTAGTTGAGTGGCGCCGTCACTCATTGGAATCAGCAGAGCGAGAGATCGCTTGGCTGGAAGAGATGATAAAAACCGAAAGGAAGAGCTCGTGAGCGTAGAAAATAAAGGGGAGATCCGGGTAGCAATAGTTGGAGTGGGAAACTGCGCCAATTCATTGGTTCAGGGAATTACCTACTACAAGGATGCTACTAACGAAACCGAGATTCCTGGTTTGATGCACCCAGTACTTGGTGGCTATCACATTAAGAATATCAACTTTGTCCTAGCCCTAGATGTTGATGCTAAAAAGGTTGGCTTAGATTTAGCTGATGCTATTTGGGCAAGTGAAAACAATACGATTAAGTTTGCAACAGTTGCTAAGACTGGTGTGGTTGTAAAACGCGGCACCACACTTGATGGTCTTGGTCGCTATTACAAAGAGACGATTAAAGAGTCAGATGCCCCGGCGGTAGATGTAGTGGCGGAGCTAAAGGCAAGCAAGGTTGATGTCTTAATCTGCTATCTGCCAGTTGGCTCTGAAGAGGCTGCAAAGTTTTATGCCCAATGCGCACTTGATGCTGGCTGTGCCTTTGTTAACGCCCTGCCGGTCTTTATCGCCTCTGATCCTCTTTGGGCGGACAAGTTCACAAAGGCTGGAATTCCAATTGTTGGCGATGATATTAAGTCGCAAGTAGGAGCAACTATTACCCACCGCATCATGGCAAAACTATTCCAAGATCGTGGTGTTCATCTAGATCGCACCTACCAATTAAATGTGGGTGGAAATATGGATTTTAAAAATATGTTGGAGCGAGATCGCTTAGAGTCAAAGAAGATCTCTAAAACTCAATCTGTCACCTCACAATTAGATTATGAGTTAGGTTATAAAAATGTGCATATTGGGCCATCTGATTACATCCCGTGGCTAGATGATCGTAAATGGGCGTATGTTCGACTGGAGGGTCGTGCATTTGGTGATGTGCCATTAAATCTTGAGTACAAGCTTGAGGTTTGGGATTCACCAAACTCAGCTGGAGTCATCATTGATGCACTTCGATGTGCCAAGATTGCGTTGGATCGCAAGATTGGCGGGCCACTTCTATCACCATCTAGTTACTTTATGAAAACACCACCTATTCAATACACCGATGAACAGGCTTACCAAAAGGTGGAACAGTTCATCGAAGGTAGCATCGAAAGATAAGATCGTTTTGGTAATTTAAAAACCCCTAAGACATTTAATGCCTTAGGGGTTTGGTACTTAATTGTGTTTAATGAATGGCACGGCTTAAATCCAGATTGCTAAATCTACAAAATAAAGTTAATCAGTATGCTTTCCGCAGATTTGCTCACCATTTGGCCCGATAGTTAGGTGTTGGCAGGCAATCCCTAATTTATCAAAAGCTTTGTCGCCAAAGTGCGAACGATAAGCCAGTGCTAGCAGCACCCGAACATTGACCTCGCCATTTGATTTGATTGAGAAGGCATGGGCAACTCTAGAAACAGTGTTTTCTACGACCTTGTCAGTATGTGATGTGGCTTTAGCAATTGCAGAGTTGGTTAAACCATCACAAAGGTGTTCGCATACAAGATGCTCAAATGGGGTCAATTCCCGAAGCAGGATATTTACATCCAAGGTCACTCTCCAATGATCTGCTTCATATTGTGCCCCTGAAGGTGTTGATTTTCCAAGCGGGTGGAGATGAGGCGATTTGCGCTTACTATTGCGCAATGAGCTTTATTCAATCAGAGCAAATTGGCACAGTTTTGCGCCTAACCTTAGATCGGCCAGAGAAGAAAAATGCTCTTACCCAAGATATGTATCAAACTTTGGCAACTAAGATAAATGAGGCAGCCGCTGACTTTGGGATTCGAGTTGTGGTTATTTGCGCAAATGGTGATTCATTTACTGCCGGAAATGATATAAATGATTTTGCCAATGACCCGCAGATGGACTCTGGCTCTCCAGTATTTAATTTTTTATTTGCAATTCATAATTTCCCAAAACCATTGATTGCTGCTGTTAAGGGCAGTGCAGTTGGAATTGGAACCACAATGTTGATGCATTGTGATCTTGTGACTGCTAATCCAGAGACCAAGTTCTCAATGCCCTTTGTTTCACTTGGCTTAGTTGCAGAGGGTGGGTCCAGTTACTATTTCCCCAGATTGGTTGGCCACGCCAAAGCTGCAGAAATCTTTTTTACCGGTCGTACATTTACCGCACAAGAGGCACTAGATATGGGCTTAATAAATTCAATTGCTCAAGATGAGTTATCGGCTGCAATGGCATTTGCGCAAGAGATAGCAGAGCAACCACCGACTGCTGTAATCAATACTAAAGCATTGTTAAAGAGCGGATCCCATGAAGCTTTGAATCAGGTGATGCTGGCTGAAGGGGAGCTGTTTAAATTAGCAACTCAATCAGATGAGGCCCAGATGGCATTTATGAATTTCTTGGCAAAAAAGAGCAAGGCTAAGTAATGACATTAGCTGGCAAGAGAATTTTAGTTACCGGAGGCTCCCGCGGAATTGGACTTGCCATCGCTTTACGGGCGGCTAAAGATGGTGCCTGGATTGCCATCGCCGCTAAAACAACGGAAGCACATCCAAAACTACCCGGCACAATCTTTACTGCAGCAAAAGATATTGAAGCAGCTGGTGGCAAAGCATTGGCGATTCAATGTGATCTTCGCGATGAAAATCAGATAGCTAAAGCGGTGGCACAGGCTGCTAGTGAATTTGGTGGCATAGATATATTGATTAATAACGCATCTGCAATAAATTTAACTAATACCGAGAACACACCTGCTAAACGATTTGATTTGATGATGGGTGTAAACACACGTGGCACATTTCTTACCTCTCAAGCCTGCTTGCCATATTTAAAGAAGAGCGTGCAAGAGGGAAGAAACCCGCACATTTTGATGCTCTCACCACCCTTATCAATGAAGGGTAAATGGTTTAAGCCTCACCTGGCTTACACCATGGCCAAATACGGAATGAGTATGTGTGTTTTGGGATTGGCTGATGAGTTAAAACGAGATGGCATCGGTGTTAATGCACTGTGGCCCAGAACTGCAATCGATACTGCAGCATTAGCAATGATTCCTGGGGTTGATACTGCATTTTGCCGAACCACAGATATTCTTGCCGATTCGGCGTACATAATTTTAAATCGATCAGGTAAAGAGTGTTCGGGTAACTTCTTTATCGATGATGAGGTATTAGCAAGTGAGGGAATTGTTGATTTGGATAAATACGCAGTAGTGCCTGGTACCAAAGAGTTTATAAATGATCTATTTGTTGATTAGAGAGTAAACCCAACCGGTAGCTCTAATCTATGCTTTTTTAGTAGCTCTTTGTCTTTGAGTAACTCTGTTGTTTTTCCATCTGCTGCGATAACTCCACCCGAAAGAATCAAAGCTCTTTCGCATAACTCATTGGCATATGGCAGATCATGGGTAACCATGATCATGGTTATATCCAAGGATCTTAAAATATCGACTAATTCACGTCTACTTGCTGGGTCAAGATTTGATGAAGGCTCATCTAAAACTAATATCTCAGGCTTCATTGCTAAGACTGTTGCTACAGCAACTCGCCGACGTTGGCCAAATGAAAGATGATGTGGTGGGCGATCTTTGTACTCAAGCATTCCTACTAAAGATAGTGAGTCTTCAACAACCTTAGTCAGATCACCGTTACGTAGACCCATATTGTATGGACCAAACGCCACATCTTGGCCAACAGTTGGCATAAACAATTGATCATCGGGATCCTGAAAAACAATTCCAACTTTGGATCTAATTTGTTTAAGCGATTCCTTATCTTCGTTATCTACTAATTTACCTGCAACAAAAACTCGGCCATGACCAGAGGATAAAATCCCATTTAAATGTAAAACTAAGGTTGTCTTACCAGCGCCATTTGGCCCGAGCAAGGCAACTCTTTCACCTCGCTTTATAGTTAGATTTACACCAAATAAAGCCTGGTTTCCATCTGGATAGGCAAAGGCTAACTCTTCAATAACCAAAGAGTTTTCAGAGTTTGACATGAATTTATCCTAACCAGTTACTAAGAAGTGAGATCGCCAAAGCAAGTGCTGGAATTGAAAGAGCAGTAATCCAATCTTTTGCATGATTGGCAACTCTTTCTTCCTTCGGAAGATCACCTTGGTAGCCGCGGGCAATCATTGCCAGGTGCACGCGCTCACCTCTCTCATAAGATCTAATAAAAAGAGCACCTGCTGCAGTTGCAAGTACTGGCCACTGCCTAACTCCAGTTGCTTCAAAGCCACGTGCTGATCGAGCAACTGCCATTCGCTGCATCTCATCATTTACGACATTTATGTAGCGGAGCATGAAGGATGCAATCTGCACCATTGGGGTTGGCATCTTTAAAATCTCAAGCCCGCGCAAAATTTCTCTAGCCGTGGTAGTCGCCGATAAATTAATTGCAACCAAGATACCTAATGTGCCCTTAGCAACGATGCTAGCTCCAGCTAGAAGGCCATCCCGATACAAATTCAAAGATCCCACCTCAAACCGCTCTCCGGTTCCAAAAAATGGCATCAAAATGGCAAATAAAATGAAGGGAATCTCAATCAGTGAGCGTTTTGCAACAGTGCTGAATGGTAATTTAGCGACCTGGGTAACAGAGATAATAATCAAAAAGAAAGCGATAAAAGCTGGCCAATTTGAAATGTCGGTTGAGACTGCAACAATTATAAATAGTAGCCCTGCAACAATTTTTATGTGTGCTGGAATTTGATGGGCAATTGAATGTCGGTGAAGATAAAGTCGCTCACCAACATCATGGCCATGGTGATGAACTGATCTATCTTTACTTGCTAAATTATTGATTTTTACTAGTTGCTTTCTTTCGAATCAAAGTAAAAAACCCCACCGCAATTACCGCAGTTGCAACTACCCCAATCAAGCCAGCAAGACCAACTGAGAGGCGGGCATTCTCTAGCCCTGAAACTCCGTAATCAGCTAGGGTGAAATCACTTAGGGTGTGGTCTTTAGCAGTCTCGATGAAACCTACATCTTCAGCTACCTTCTCTAATCCGTCAGGGGAGGAGGAGGCGTAAAAGGAAACACCACCAGCAAGTAAAGCGCTTACCAAAATGGCACTGGCAAAAAATTTACGGTTAGATATTTTCATCACTTAAGTTCTAATCTCAAGTGTGGAGTTTTTCTTATCCCAGCCAAAAACTAGATCAGATCGACTTGCAAGCACAGCACTTACAGTTAGTGCTGTAATGATCGCCTCACCAATTCCGATCAAAATATGTGTTCCAACCATTGCATTTAAAACAGTAGTAACTGAAAATGTAGCGTTTGCACCTATTGCATATTGGATTACAAATCCAATTGCAGCCGCAGGCACTGATACAAGCGCAGCAATAAATGTAGCTACAACAACCCATGTTTTACTCTTAGGAAGAATTTTCATTAACACCACAAATACTGCAAAACTTACCCAGACACTGATTACTGCCATATTGAAAACACTCAAACCAAGTGCGGTTAAGCCACCATCGGCAAATAGAAATGCTTGGATGATTAAAACCACTACTAATGCCAAAGTGGCTGCATATGGACCGACCAAGACCATCGCCAGGGCTGCGCCAATTAGATGGCCGCTGGTACCAGCGGCAACCGGAAAGTTAAGCATTTGCACCGCAAAGATAAAGACTGCGGTCAATCCAGCCAGCGGAGCACTTTGCTCACTTAACTGTTTTCTCGCCCCCTTAACTGCTCCGACAACTGCCACTGTGGAGGCAGCGGCAAAAGCGGCTGAGGTGGGCAGATCTATAAAGCCATCTGGGATATGCACCATCCAAGACTAATGCAAACGTTTTGCATCTGCAAGTTATCTAAAAAGAGTTGTTAAAGTGTATGAGTGGGGCATTTAAAGAGTAGAGGTATTTTAGCGGTAACTGCGCTGGCCACCCTGGTGATCGCCTCCTCCTACACACCTGCGTTAGCCCACACCAAATTGCTTTCACAGATCCCAGCTGCCGGCACTCAGGTAGCGAACTGGCCAAATCAAATCACTTTGGAGTTTGATGAGAGCTTACAAAATCTCGGGGATGAAAAAGCAAATTTCCTAGTTGTAAATAATGCCGCTGGAGATCAGGTCAGTAATGATGATGAGCTGCTAATCGATAACACAATTACGGTGAGCTTGTCTGAAAATCAGATTCAAGGGCCGGTCTTGGTTTACTACCGAGTGGTCTCAGGTGATGGTCATCCAGTAGAGGGTGAGTACACATTTACCTATGGAGTGGGTGTTGAAACTGCAGAGGGTGTTACCCAAAGCCAATCAGAAAGCTATCCAATTGCAGTTTATATAGCCTCAGCTATTTTTATTGTTTCAGGTTTGTTTTTTGCCATCTACTCATACCGCAGAAGAAGTAGGATTTAAAAAAATAATGCCCCGGTGATTAACCGAGGCATTATCTGTAATCGCTTAGAGATCGTAGTAAAGCTCAAACTCAGCTGGATGTGGACGCAATCTGACGTAATCCACCTCTTGCTTGCGCTTAAACTCAATCCAAGTTTCTACCAAATCCTTGGTAAAGACTCCACCACGAGTTAAGAACTCATTGTCCCGCTCTAAGTTATCAAGCACTGCATCTAGTGAGCCTGGAACTTGTGGAATTGCCTTTGCTTCATCACCCTCCAACTCGTAAAGATCCTTATCTACCGGCTTTGGCGGCTCGATCTTGTTTTGAATTCCATCAATTCCAGCCATCAACATCGCAGCAAATGCTAGATATGGATTAGAGGATGGGTCTGGGCAGCGGAACTCAATTCGCTTTGCCTTTGGATTAGAGCCGGTGATTGGAATACGAATACATGCTGATCGATTTCTAGCAGAGTAAACCAGATTAACTGGGGCTTCATACCCTGGCACTAATCGCTTATATGAGTTAACTGTTGGATTTGTAAAGGCGAGCAAGCTAGGTGCATGCTTAAGCAAACCACCGATATACCAACGAGCGGTATCTGAGAGATTTGCATACCCATCTCCCCAGAACAATGGCTTGCCATCTTTCCAAAGTGATTGGTGAACATGCATACCGCTACCGTTATCACCAAACAATGGTTTTGGCATAAAGGTTGCAGTCTTTCCAGCTGCCCATGCGGTGTTCTTGACAACATATTTGAACTTCATCAACTCATCTCCTGCGGTCAAAATATCGTTGAACCGGTAGTTGATCTCCATCTGTCCAGCGGTACCTACCTCATGGTGTGCGCGTTCAACCTGCAAGCCAACCTTGCCAAGATTCATTACCATCTCATCGCGCAGATCTGCAAATTGATCAGTTGGTGAAACTGGGAAGTAGCCGCCTTTAATTCTGGTGCGATAGCCACGATTTGGTGTGCCATCTGCATCCTCTTCAATACCGGTATTCCATGCCCCTTCATAGGAATCAATGTGATGGAAGGCTTGATTCATTCCAGTTAAGAATCTGATCCGATCAAATACATAAAACTCAGCCTCAGGTGCAAAGTATGCAGTGTCAGCAATTCCAGTACTGCGCATGAACTCAACAGCTTTTGCAACTATTCCTCTTGGATCTCGGGAGTATGCGCTGTTGTCATCTGGATTATGTACGGAGAAGAGAATGATTAAAGTTTTTTCTTTACGGAATGGATCAAGGTAAGCAGATGAAGGAACTGGCAAAAGTTTCATATCTGACTCATGGATTGATTGGAAACCTCTAATTGATGAGCCATCAAACATCAAGCCATCTTTGAAAACACTCTCATCAAATGACTCAATGGGAACATTAAAATGATGCTGGATACCGGGTAAATCAATAAATCTAACATCGATCAACTTCACATCATTTTTTTTGATGTAATCGAAGATCTCGGCCGAATTTTTAAACATCTACTCTCCTTGGATAAATTTTGCTGAAAGAAGGGCGACTTTGCTCCGCTTCAGATGGGTAAAACCTAGTAGAAATTAGTGAAAAAGCCGTAAAGCACGTGTTACATCCATGTTTCGCTTACTTGCTTTGGGCTAGGGTTGCCCGCATGAGTTGGCAAGATAACCCGAATTTGTTGCCCGATGCCTCCCTGGGGCGGCGACTATTGGCCCTGGTGATTGATTGGACCATGTGCCGTTTAATCGCCGCACTGCTTAGCCCATCAGTGATTCCCAACAACTCCTTCTCCACTCTGATCATTTTTTATCTTGAGGTAACTTTATTTACCATCGCATTTCAAGCATCTGCAGGACAGCGAATTATGGCGATTAAGGTGGTTACCTATCCTGATCAAATGCGGGTTAAGCCAACTAAAATTATTCTTCGAACCCTTTTAATCTGTTTAGTACTTCCTGCGGTGTTCACCAATAATGGGCGAGCACTTCATGATCACTTTGCCAATAGCCAAACTGTTAGAGAGCGATATTAGTTATTATCGACGCGGCATCTTAAGGTTGGTTGGAATTGGACCCTTTGGCATCGGCAAATTCAATCCGCCAACTGATTTTAACCTAGCACGCATCTCTCGAAGTTGAACAGTACTTAACTTCTTCGGCAGCTTCTTTAAATGCTTCTGCAACTTTCTAATTGATACCTGTCCCTGCCCATCACCAACTACCACCTCAGTGATTGGCACACCAGATAGAAATCTCTCCATCTTACGTCGCTCATCTTGCATCAAAGATTTAACACCATAACCACCCTCGCCGACCAAAATAATTCCTGCTTTGGCTGAGACTCGATGGACCATATCCTGATCACGATTAACATTGACCGC
>Ga0194117_10000146_pt1 | contig 99685 bp, 132 predicted proteins | sample TA2MahsurfametaG_FD_160579 | JGI IMG/M metagenome (GOLD analysis project Ga0194117, IMG submission 160579) | Freshwater microbial communities from Lake Tanganyika, Tanzania - TA2015009 Mahale N1 surface | ecosystem: Environmental > Aquatic > Freshwater > Lake | place: Tanzania: Lake Tanganyika... | reverse complement strand
CCCCGCTACCATTACAACTGGCTCCTGAACGTTTTACACGCCCTGGACGGCTCTTGCCTTTGCGTTTACCGTCTGCAAAATTTTCAGTTATGAATTCGTGAGCTTTCATATTTTAGCCAATTGTAATTGTTTAAAATTTTGGAATTCGCGTTCTCTACGATCCAGCGCAGACGACCCCCCTTGAACCGCTTTGGTAACTGCAGCAGTATCTCTAAAATCGTTTACCTGTGGTCTAACGTGGGTTTTCCAATACCATACGCTGGCTCTGGCCGCGACTTCAGGCTCTCTGGCCACTAGATCGGGATCTTTGGCTAGATCGAGGCCGAGATCTCTGCCGGCTCTGGTATAATTGTCTCTGCCAGTCAATTGTATAAATCCTCTACCTCGATATCTCCAGCCGTCTCCGGGTTTGGTATTGCCTAGTATCTTAGCACCTTGTCGGTTGAATTTTAGATCGTACATCCTTTCGATCCTTTCTTTGTTGCCGACTTCTCTCATGTGTTTGAATCTTCCAGTCTCTACAGAAGTCTGGGCTAGGAAAGCCGCCAGTTCGATAGGATCTGTGATTCCGGACGACCGAGCGGTTCGAGTTAGCAATGCTTCAAAAGGTTTTCCGGTTAGAGTTTTGTTGGTGTCTATTTTCTTTTCGGATTTCTTTTCATCTTTCTTTTCTACAGATTTTTTACTATCAATAGATTTTTTTTCTTTAGAAGGAATTTCAACTGTATCTATCTTAGGAACTTTTATAACCTGATCGGGTTTGATAGTAAAATCTTTATCTAATTTGTTTAATTTTTGAATGACTTCCGGGGTAGTATCAAATGCTTTGGCTATAGAATACACAGTTTGTCCCGGTGATACGACAACTCGTTCTACATTAGTTTTAGCATCAGCAGGGCTGCCCATGGCTACACCGGTACCTAACGCCAATCCAGCCAGTGTATCTCGCCATCCTTCGTCGGTTTGGAATTCTCGTCCCTGTAGTTTTACACCCGTGATACCCTGTATCAATGCCCAGGCTCGGCTGTAGTCTTTGCGTTGTATCAACACTTTCAACAGATCTTTTTCTTTAGGACCTGCTATCCTAAAGAATTTAGTTATCTCCATGGCTCCGACGTTGCCGGGATAGCTGGCTTCACCTACTCCGCCATCACCGCCTCCGCCGTCTCCACTATAACCTGCGTAGTAGCCATAACCGCCGTAGGGTCCTGGACCATAGGCAGCCCACCGTGGTCTACGCTTGCGGCGTTTCTTCTCGATGACGAATTCTCGGGCTCTCACTGCTTACACTCCCCAGCGATTGCGTTTGGCCCGTGCCACAGGACTGTGATGACCGGTGTCTTTTGGTTCTTTACTGCCTTGGTTGCCTACAACGTGTCCACGATCGCCGGTTTTCTTCATGGCTTTCTTCAGCATGTCATCTTCTTCTTTGGTATAGGCCGACATCATGGCCATCTGGCTGGTAGGGTTTTCCATAGGTTCTGCATCATGATTGGCCACGGCCATGCTGAACCTGTAGGTCCTGTAAGGATTGTTCGCAGGCATAGTAGGAAACACATAGGTCAAGGTCAGAGGATCGCTCTGGATTGGATCGAAACCAGAGGCCACATCTCCCTGTGTATTTCTTGCTTCTTTGATGAATTCTCGGGCTCTCATATAGAAAAACTACTCCCACATCCGCAGGTAGTTTCAGCATTTGGATTTTTTATGGTAAACTGACTACCCATTAGTTCTTCTTTATAATCTATTGTCGCTCCGGTCATGTATTGCATACTCATAGAATCAATAACACACTTATATTTTTCATCTAGAGAAAATTCAAAATCATCTTCATTAACTTCTTCATCAAAAGTAAATCCATAACTGAAACCGCTACATCCACCTCCCTGCACAAAGGTGCGGAGAAATAACTTGGGATTGTTTTCGTCAATCAACAGATCTATGATCTTTATTTTTGCTGCTTCAGTTATCTCAACCATTTTTTATCTCCTACTGGACGTTCCCCGGTCATGTAAGGCAAACTAAACCATAGTTGGAACCATTCAGGAGTTCCTGGTTTTATATTGTTTTTTTTCTGTATTTCGCCCTTTTCATTACCAGTTATGCTGATATTACTACCATCGTTGGGATTTACAGGATCGTATTTTACATATCCTTTAAATTCATTGATACCAGCCAACCTTTTTAATTCTGCGATTTCCATCATTGATCCGAGGGATTTTTAGTTATCAGGACTTTACCTTGCAACTCCGGCTTGTTCTTCAGTATGGCTAGGGCATAATTGTTAGCACCTTTTTTCCAGTCGAACACTTTGGCTTCGCCCTTCTGCTTGTAGATCTTACCATTGATACGGATATACCACGGGCCTTTATCCTTATCCATCTGTTGTTGGCGCATCTTGCGTTCAAAGTCCGGATCGTCTTCATGTCCTAGTTCATGCTGTAATTCTTTACGCTTGAATTCTCTGTGGCTCATACCGCCCCAGTCGTCTTGTGCTTCTTTCATACTCATCATTTTATCATTTACTGCTTTTATGATAGGTGCCAATAGTTGGCGTACTTCTCTAGGATCCATTACCTCGGTCAATGGCCACTCTACTTCACGCTCCAAAGTCTGTAGAACATCTTCCAGTATCTCTCTAGGTTCGCCCCAGTCGCTGCCTTCTCGGACACCTTCCTTCTCTCCAGAATCTAGTTGTTTCTTGAGAGATTTCTGTAGTAAGTGCATATACTTTCGTATAATATATTCTGCTTTTCTACCAGCCATCTCACCGTGAGTTCTTAAGATTTCTCCATGTAGAGGATCGATTTTATTGCCAATGAACTGACCCACGCCACCGGCGATCGTACCACCAATACCTTCATCCATATCACTGTGTAGATTTTTTAATATGCTGTTATAGATCTCAAGTTTTTCTTCGTAATTGCTTGACATCCACTCTCGACCGAACTCGTGATCTGGACGCATACCGTAGGTATCCTTGTATAGATCGCTGATGACCTTGTCTAGATACTGCTCATCTGGTTCGTCGCCTTCTGAGACATCTGGCTTTTTAGGTTTGGCTTTTTTAGCAGAACTCTGTGCTTTTTCAATCGCGGCCATACCTTGAAATTGAGCTTTGTGTTGGTTCAATAGTTTGTCAAGTTCTTTATCTGGATCATAGTATCGACCGGTTTTGCGATCTACAGCGATTTTACTGCCTTCCCGGACACCTTTGCCTTTGTGCTTCTCGTAGCCCTGTTTCTGCGCTTTCTTCTTGTCGCGATGTGCACCAGCGCCTGCGGTCTGTTGATTCTTGGCTACAAAGTTTCTAGGTTTGCTTGCGGGTATAAAATCTTTGGCTTTCATACTGTTATTCCCATCGATCGAATGCCACCCTTCTTCCTGACTTTGCCCAGTTCTTCCAAGGCATGTCTTATCTGTTCCATGTTCATCTTCAGTTCTTCGAATTGACGAGCCATCATCTGCCATTCACTGGCGCTTGCACCGTCTACTCTCGAAGATAGATCTTTTAATTGTCCGGCCGCTCTTGCCATGCGATATTTCAGTTTTCCGGGATTGGCTCGATCGTGTCCGTAGATCATAGGATCCATTGGATCGCTAGGATCCATCTCTATAGGCGCTTCATGTATGCTTTCTAATCCACCCATGCCTGAGATAGTCAACCTCTCATACTTGCCTGTTCCCGGTTTACTGCGTTCTATCTTGGCCTGCCAATCTTTTATACCTCGATCCGCCAAGAATTTTTTTAAAAATCTTTCTGCTTCTTTGACATCGTCAAACCCTTTAGGAGTGAGATCTAATCTCCTCGCTTCACCGTCGATGACTACAGTAGCTATGATAGGTTCTTTGGCAGTATCCGGTACACGATCTGCTGCACCAGCAGCACCGCTGAGTCCCATCATGCCGGCCATGCCCGCAGCGGCCAATTTCTTCCGCCAGTCTTCTTCTAAATCGCCTTCCGAGACACCTTCGTCTATGTCTAATGGCTCATCACCAACTGTAGGTTTGTATTCGCTCGGTTCTTCACCTCTTATAGCCTTGTAGGCAGCATCTAAGATCTCCATTTTAGTAGGATGATCTAAACCCTTATACCATGATTTTTCCTGTAGTTGATCAAACACATCCTTTCTTTCTGCGTTTTCAAAGTTCTCATCGTAATCAGTATAGGTAAATGATGCTCTCCGACCTTCGATATCTAAAGTTAATATGATTTGATCGAGATCGTAGTCTTGATCTACCACACGGATGCCTTCCGCCACACCTTGTCCTGATTGTTTTTGTTTTAACTGTCCAGATGATGCTGCTTTGTTTATTGCGTCCTGCTGCCATGCTCCCGCAGAGGCCAACGGCCTAACTGTTGTGATATTAGGAATGACTCTTGGATCTGCTACCGATATTTGTACGGAACCTGGCATAGGTTGCCTGTTTAACATCGGTCTATATTGTATCTGAACAAAACTACCGTCATTTAATTTCACGAATTCTGTAGTTAGTTCGAGCAGTTCGGCGAGGATTTGTTCCTTTATCCTGCGTATCGATTCGCCTACCTTGATGTTGCGTTTCGCTAACTCTTTCTGCAGGGCCTGTAGTTTATTAGGCTCTCTGGCGATGATGTTGCGTATCTCTCCCGCAGCCTTCTTGTCAATACTCTTGAGTATCTGGTTTACTATGTCTTCGGCAGCAGCGTTCTGACGGCCTACCACATTGTCTTTGGGTTGTTTAGGTGCGGGAGAGAAGTCATCATCATCTTCTTCATCGTTTACTTCTTTTTCTACACGACCTAGATAATCTTCGTAGTCTTTCTGTCGCTTGAACCAGTTAGCACCAAATCTCTTGAGATCGTCGTTGCCCATTTTCTCGCCCACGTCGTTTAATATTCTCGGCAGGCTGCGTCCGATGATGTTAAAACTGACATGACCTTTGTCGTCCTTCTCTATGTTGAGAAAGTCTTGTATCTTCGCTGCGGCCTTGGGATTTTTCTGTAGCAGTGTGCGTAGATCGTTTTCCATCTTGTTCCAAAAGAATGTGTCATACCAACGTTTACCTACACCTGCGGCATTCCTGTGGAATCCTTTGAGCGTGCCGTTGTTATAGACCCACTTCTCCGCCATGGTCTTGAGATCGCCATAGGTCTTTGCGACACTATCACCTGTAGCAACGATATTCTTTATCGCTGAATCTATAGAAACGGATTCTGCGATTTTGTATGATTCTGATATGCCCATACCTTTACGAACAGCCGCATATAACTTTTCGCTTAGTTCACCGGCCCCTGTGGCTTCTTTAAACGATTCCAAGTCGCCATTAGCTGCCGCCGCTCTGGCACCACTAGCTGAAACACCTGCAACACCTTCAGCACCGTCTTCTCTCTCACCGCTGCTGGCAAAATCTAGCACTTCGAATTTGTAATAACCGTGGCTCTTACCTTCTACTCCATTATATGCTTCCAGTAGTTTTTTCATATCGTCTAGACGATCACTACCTGCGACAAATGTCGCAGCAGTATATCCCTGATCATAGAGATAACTGGCCACCTTGACCACGGTGTTTAGGCTAGAATTTTCTACCACATCCTGGGCATATTCTGGAAACATGGCCTTGATGAATTTGATCTTGGTAGAATAATCTAGAGGATTCTTTTTGGCATCTTGGCTCTGGCTAACGAATATCTTTATTTCCCCGCCCTGAGATTTCATAGTATCTAGGACCTGTTTGTGACCTATGGTAGGAGGATTCATTCTACCGAAACAGAATGTAACATGCTTGACTGAATCTTCGAATAATTCTGATAATAACATTAATTATAATCGCCTTTTTTCAAAAAGTTTTCTTGTTCTGAAGCGATATATTTGGCTAGTTCGATAATCTTTTCTTTTGTAAATTTTTCTTCCGGTTGCTCGATTTCAAATTTTTTGCAATAGGCTTCTTTGCATTTACTCAACGGTCTGATGTACAGTTTGTATGCATTAGGATTTCCTTGATGCTCCTTGTGCTTTTTTATAGCAGGAAAGAAAAATTGATTGAGCATCTTATCGTCATTGTCGATAAAAAATTTAAGATCTTCTAACCAATCAATATCTTGTTGATCGTCTTTAGGAGCCCCAATGGGACTAAACATTTCTAATAATTTCATATTACCAAGACCTGCATGACCAATAACGTGCTTTCCAACGTGGACCAGGATTTTTACAGTTATGACGGGCACGGAATGATTTCCTACGAGCGGGGTTGGATTTCTTGATGCGCATCTTCTTGTCGCCGAAGTTTACCTTGACAATATTACCATTTGGTTTGCGTACATAAACTTTTGATTTCTTTACATCACCGGCCATTTTCTTACCTAGAGGAACCTCTCTACCTTGATATTTGGCTTCGTCCATGCCTTCTTCTATACTTTCACCACCTACTAGTTTTCCTTTAGGATAACCTGCAGGATCTTTGCCTTTCAACTGTCCTGCAGGACCTTCTTTTTGTCCTACCTTAGCACCAGCAAAAGGATATTTTGCTTCTTCGATATCTGTATCTTCTTTTTTGTATTTGTCTTTGATGCGCCCTAGTTCTTCTTCAGAAGCACCTTTTCGACCTGCTTGTGCTAATGCTGCCATGCCATCTTTGCCGTATTTCTTTTTGCCTGTGTAATATTGTAGACCGCTTTCATCTACATCATTATCTTCACCTACCTTGACGCAGTTGTCTACACGTTTGCCACCTTTCATTTTGGTGCCCATGCGCTTGTAGCCTTTCCAGCAGACTTTGCCGTCAACACCTTTTTGTTTTTCTTCGTTGACTAACTCACCTTCTAGAAACAGCAGCCCCTCGGATTCCAACACAGCTAGGGCCTGTTCATCTAGATCGATAACGATTCCATCTTCTACGAAACCCACGATTTCTGTGGCTATTTCGAGATCTTTGGAAAAACTGATACCGAAATCGTCACCTACTTCGAAAACGGTGTCTTCTTTGACGTTTTTAGTTTTGGCTTCTTTGTCTAGATCTAATCTTCGCTGTTGTATGGCACTTTTATCGGTCTGTCCATCCCGTTCTAGATCGTCAAGTGCTTTGCTCTTTGCAGCATAGTCTGCTTTAGGATCTTTAGGATTCAGTGCTGTTTCGCTGATTATGGCGTCTAATTTTGATAAAAGGTCTCTCATAGTATCTCCCTCGAGGTGATACTATATTTATCGTGAATATTTTTTTAGTAACTAAACCTAAGATCTACTATGATACCGTTCTCTAAGTGGTATGCTGCACGGATCCAAAGGAAATTGCCAGTAAAATTACGGGAGACTGTGAAATTTAATCCATCTGCTCCGCCTATCTCAGAACTATCTCCACCTATTTCTGTGTTATCGATATCAAACCAATCACTGTCCCCCGGATACAGATTTAGAGTACCTTGTATTTTTATGGTCCCGGAAAAACTGTTCACGGTATAAATCGCTGTATGCAGCCCATCACTGATTTTGTGATAACCAGCGGCCTTTTTTTTGCTTCCATAAGAAAAGATTCCGGGAGTTGATTCTGTGCTTATGTTTGACAATAATACTGTGTTTTCGATGGGCATCTCTTATTTATCGGATAATATATATTCATATATCCTTCCTAGAACTTCTGAATTTCTCATGTGTAAAAACAGCAGCGTTTTATGATCTTCTACTAAAATATATCTAGGATCCCAATTCCAATCAGTGACAATGAACCATTTTTTGACCGCTTGAGATATTAGAACGCTATTTTGAGTTTCTAACCAATCGATATAATTTTTTTTGGCCGATTTATCACCATGCATATTGTGCGGTTTGAGATAGATGCGATATCTGTAACGATCGTGAGGTAATTTTTTGCAAAGTATGTGATGAGTATCCTCGTATTCATCCTTTCTAGAAATGTCTGGTTCGCTGACCAAACACAATATGTGTCGGAATCTGTTAACAAGATAATTGTGAATTTTTGGATCATTCGTATAGAGATCTATATTATCTCTTTCGATCCTTTTGTACCAATCATTTGCGCTTAAAGATTTGAGATACTGACACAAATTAGTCATATCTTCTTTGTTAGCAAAGGCTTTTTTATAATAATGATATCTAGTATGGTCATCTGAGAAACATTTATTCAATAACTCGATGGCACCATCTAATGAATTCGCACGGAGAATAGCCACACCGGGAATCTTTAGTGCGGCCTTATACAACCATTTTCCGTAGAACTTCTTTTTAGTGATACTATGTTTGTGCATCTTCGATTTTTTCTTCCATCACTAAAGGAGATCCTCTCTTTAATAATTTTTTCTGTTGTTTTGTTAACGGTTTCGCCCGTTCAGTGACGGTAAAAGTGATTTCTTCTCCAGATAGTTGGATGTGTATATTTCCGCCGTCGACGAGATCGCCAAACAGAACCCTTCTACTCAACGGTGATTTTATTTTATTATCGATCAATCTGGCTAACGGTCTGGCTCCCATTTTTCGATCATATCCGTTTTTTGCCAACCATTTAACAGAATTATCATCTGCTACTATTTCAATATTCTTGTCTCTAAGTTGGAAGTTTAAATCGTTGATAAATTTATGTACGATTTTTTCTACAGTTTCGATGTTTAATCTACCAAATTTCACTACTGCATCTAGTCGATTGCGAAATTCCGGAGCAAAAAACTTTTTAATAGCTTTATCATCTTCTCCTTCGCGCTCAAGTTCGCCGAACCCGATGGTGTTGTTTTCGTTGTCCCGGGCACCTAAGTTGCTGGTCATGATAAGGATACAGTTGCGACCATCGGCCTGTTTGCCATTCGATCCTGTGACGAAACCGTTATCCATAAACTGCAGCAAGATGTTAGAAACATCAGGATGGCTTTTTTCGATTTCATCTAGCAGCAACACACAATTGGGATATTCTTGTAATTTAGTGATCAGTTGACCGGAATTATCTTCGTATCCTACATAGCCCGGTGGAGCACCGATCAGACGAGCCACCGAGTGTTTTTCTTGGTACTCGCTCATGTCGAATCGAACTAATTGCATTCCCATCTTTTCTGCTAATTGTTTGGCAGTTTCAGTTTTTCCACAGCCAGTAGGTCCTAGGAATAGAAAACTTCCAACAGGTTTGTTAGGTGATTTCATTCCTGCTTGGCTGACGAATATTTTATCTAGCAGTGTATCAATAGCTCCATCTTGACCCAAAACTGATGATTTCATATTTCCTTCTAGATCAGAAAGATTTTTGCTTTCTTTCTGAGCAACAATCTCTAATGGCATGTTGATCATCTTACTGAGTTCGTAGGTAACCTGTTCTATATCTACGATCTGTTCTACACCTTCCATATTTTCGTCATCTTTAAGTTTATATCGAGCCGCTGCGCAGTCTAAGATATCTATGGCTTTATCTGGCAGTTTTTTATCTGACATGTATTTCATAGAAAGTTTCACAGCCTGATCTATAGCAGCATCGGTAATTTTTACTTCATGATGTTTTTCATAATACTTTTTCAATCCTTTTAAGATTTTAATAGTTAGTTCTTCATTGGGTTCATCGATGGTCACACGCTGGAAACGACGCATCAAAGCACGGTCTTTTTCAAAGTGCTTTCGATATTCTTCCCAGGTAGTGGACGCTATGATTTTCATAGACTTTTTGGTCAATATGGGTTTTAGCATATTGCTCATATCGTTGCTTGATTGATTAGCGGCCCCTGCACCCTGCATCATGTGTGCTTCGTCGATGAATAAAATGATCTTACCTTTTTTTTCTAGTGCGGTGAATACGGCTTTGATTCGTTCTTCAAAGTCACCACGATACTTTGACCCGGCTAATAATGCTGATATATCTAAAGTATAGACTGTATGGTCTTTGATAAATTTAGGAACCTTGTCCTCGAAAATCTTTCGAGCCAACCCCTCTGCGATCGCAGTCTTGCCTACTCCGGGTTCTCCTACCATTAACACATTGCATTTATTTCTACGTGCTAGAATCAGTTGGATTTTTTCTAATTCTTCGTCTCGTCCTATCACCGGATCAATCTTACGTTGTTTAGCCTGTAAGGTTAGGTTCGTGCAGAATTGATTTAGAATTCTTTCTATCTGATTGTTCGTGGTCGCTGGAATACTTTCTTGTTCTTCTTCTATGATAACATTTTCTTGGAAATATTTCACAAATTTTTCTTTAGTCAGACCGCCTTTGTTTAGAAAATAATAACCAAAACTGTTTTTTTCAGCCAGTACACTGATAATAACGTCTGCGATCTCCATGCGTTGCCTGCCGCTGAACAAAACCTGTGTAAAACATCGATTCAACACACGTTCAACACTAGTGGTTTTTTTAGGTTTCTTTACCTGAGATTGTGAGATGATTTCTTTGAGGTTATTTTTTAGATAATGATCTAGATTGGTCTTAATAAAATTAGCATCGGCCCCAAAGTTAGAAATCATGTCATACGATTCTTGATCACTCATGATGCTATAGACTAGATGTTCTATAGTGATGTACTCATGATTTAACTGCTTGGCTATTTCAACGGCGGTATTAAAGATATTATGCAGGTGCTGGCTGGGCTCTATCATTATTTTTGTTTCCTTAGTTTTTGTATTGCTAATTTTAACTTCAAGGGACTAACGATGTCAACGAAACATATACCATTGAGATGATCAAATTCATGCTGAAAGCATCTAGAAATTAATCCGTCCATTTCTGCTTCTATGATGTCTCCTCGACTGTTCTGGTACTCCACTATTATTTTTTTTGGCCTTTTTACGTTCAACCAAAGTCCAGGGAAACTCAGACATCCTTCTTTGAAGATTTCTTTTTCTTGATCTGTGCTGATTATTTTTGGATTGAAAACTGCGAAGGGTTTAGGAAATCCCGGAATATTATCGCTGCCCATTACAAAAATTTGTTTAGCAATACCTATTTGATTAGCGGCTAAACCTATACCCATATGTTTCTGCATAAAATAACATAGATCAGATTCTAATTTTTCAGAATCACCGTCTCGAGAAAAATCCCAAGAAGTGCTTACTTGTTGAAGGCTTTGATGCGGTCCTAGTTTATAATCCATTTTTCAATTGTTCTACGAGATCTTTCTGTTTAGTTGATGTAATTTTTGGTATTTTAATTTTTATTTTTACTAAAAGATTACCTCTTAACTTGCTACGCATATTTGGCAATCCTTCGTTTCTGCAACTTAATACTGTTTCGGGCTGGCTACCTGCCGGTACAGCGATTTCTAATGACTTGTTGTCTAGTGTAGAAATATCTATTTTTGTTCCTAACATGGCATCCCATGCTGAGATGAATTTTTCTAGTATTAGGTTATCGCCTTCTCGTCGAAACATTCCGTGCGGCATGATTCTAACATTAACTATTAAATCTCCGGGAGGTATGTTAGAAATGCTATTATCTCCCATTCCTTGATATCTTATCTGTTGTCCTTCTTCTATTCCAGACGGTATCACGATATTAATAATCTTTTTCCTTCCTCCAGGTATGGCTATTTCTGCATCTAGATTTTTACCTTGTAAGACATCTTCTAATGTAAGATCCACCATGAGGCTGATAGTTTTGTTTCTTTGAACATGTCTGTGTCCGAATCCACCAAATCCGAATCCACCAAATATATCATCAAAATTGTTAGCATTGAAATGAAACTCGAAAGGACCGTTTTGTCCGAATCCATTACCTTGCGGTTGTCTCTTGGGATCTATACCCATGTCTACCATCTGTTTTTTTTGAGGATCACTTAAGATTTCATAGGCTTCCGAAATCTGTTTAAATTTTTTCTCATCTCCACCGCGATCAGGATGATGGTTCATAGCCATCTTGCGATACGCTTTTTTAATTTCGTCTTGGGTGGCGTTTCTATTAACACCTAAAGTAGAGTAATAGTCCATAGTATTTTCTATAATAAAAAAGGACTACATTAAGCAGTCCTTTTATTTACTACAGATTTACTGAGTTTAAATTATTTCTTCTCAGGAACTTTGGTACCTTCGAATTTTTCACGTACTTTGACTGTGACGCAGTTTTGCTTGGGCTTGTTGGTCTTAGGATCCATTACTGGTTTACCATCCTTGCCCTGCACATCTACGCAGACCTGTTTGGTTTCTGGTTCTGCTTTCTTTTCATGCTTGTCGGCATAAGTAGGCATGGAAACGGCTAATGCTAAACCTGCTGCGAAAATCATCTTCTTAAACATATTTTTCTCCTTATAATTCTTCATCATCTTCTAAGACAGGCATAGGTTTACCGGTGCTGCTCATCTTAGGTGCTGCGAACGATGCAGTCGGTGCCGCAGGAGTAAATGCCCCTGCGGACGGTGCTGCAGATTTATTAAAACTAAAATTAGCGCCACCGATATTGGCGTTAGCAGAAAAACCACCACCTCCTAGGCTGGGAGTTGGTATGCTAGGACTAGGGCTAGGTGATCCGCCTCTGTTGGCAGCCTTCAGTGCCTCCATCCTTGCATCCTTGTCATTGCCTGCCAGCATGATTCCTGAAAGGGTACCTGTTAAAAATGTAGCGATAGGTATGATCAGCTCAAAAAACTTTTGATCTATAGGAGCTATGGCATTCATCGGCTGTGTAACAAATATCAGCGAATAAAGCACCACAAACACGATACCCGTCAGTGTTAGTGCTAGACAGATACCTATAAAAAATTTCAGTCGAGCCATTAACTGTTCTTCTGTATATATGAACATTTCTTTTCCGTCTTTAAGATCTATTTTTTCCATTAGTTACATTCCTTTTTTCCAACCACGGCTGTTTTAACTGGGGCCGATGTTCCCGAGGGTCCTTCACCTTTAAAAATATGTTCCGGACATGTCCTTGTTACCTCGCATCTAGGTTTTTGGCATTCTGCTTTATCCCAATTGGCAGGATCCTGACAGGGATAACGGAAACGATCTCCGCTGAATGCCGCTAGACCTATAGGCAAAAGTATTAGTAATATCATCCATCTCGCTAGACTTTTGTCAGAATTCATACTCGCTCCTATTAAAACTACAACTTTATTTAACAAAAAATTCATTAAAAATCAACCTATTCACCATCCTTCTTATTTTTTGAAAATTTTTCCGATGCTGTAAACCCTAGTCCTGCTACAACTATATACATCATTGATTCAAATATAACATCCTTAACATCTAAATCCCAGAATAAATCACCAATAAATCCTGCCGAACACATGATAAATGCCAATATGGTTACCACACGTTTGCTGCTGATTCCGTCGTCCGTGCCGTCTGTAAATATGCTACGAAACCAACCCATTTCTTCTCCTACTTAGTCTGTTCCAAGACATAAGTTATCTTGTTTTGATATTTCACCATAGTGTTCTTTTTCGTATAATAGTCGCTGAACACGATACATTCTGGAGAGATTTCTTTAAAATGACACACTTCGGTTACATAGGCCTGTTGATCAAGCCAATAGGTCAGTTTCGCCCTTTTTCTAAATAATCGAGCAAACCAGCCTAGTTCTTTGATCTCGTCATTGTCTGTCATTTCTTTGCTTCTGTGTTCGCTTGCTCTTTTTTGGGCTCGTAGTATTCTTTGTATTTGATTATGATATTACGCTGTGTGTTTATCATATTGCGCAGTTCAGCAATAGTCACAGCCAATGCTTGATATCCGTCCGGTGTGAGACCGAATACTACTGGATCTGTGCCTTTTTCTTCTATTTTTTTGAATATCTCTTCTTGGTTAGCAGGAGTCATCACTACCCATTCTACAGGTTTGAGTCTCAGTGGATCGGGATGTGCTATATCTAATGGTGTCTTGTCAGCAGCCTTGGTTATGATCTCGATAGGCTTCTCACGCTTGCCTAAGAAGTCGAAACTGGCACAGCCAGAGAGACTACTGACCAGCAGCAGGCTTGTAGTTAGGGTGAGCCAACGAGGGGCATTCACGATTGATTTCACTTGGTTTGGTTGCATTTTTTTCTGCCTCTGTCAAAGGCGCTCCTGAAGCGATTTCTAAACAACGCAGTGCGTTAATAGTTCCTCTGTTAACAGCACGTTCTAAACTCGCGGGTTTAGCAGCGGCGGTTTTACCAAAGTCTCTTTTTTCACCTGCAGCATTGGTGCTGAAGCGGTCTTTGAGGTTCTCCATATCTTTGTTTTGTAACTTAATTGTGGTATTAAGTTCATTATTGAGATCCTTGATTTTTTCCTGATCAGCCTTCATCTGTGCCATGGCCTCATTCTGTAGTCGAACTCCTTCTTCGAGTTTACGACTATTTTCTTGGGCTATGGCGAGGTCGGCTTTGAGATTGATTAGGAAATAACCACCTGCAGCCACTATCAACACTATGATCAGCGTTACTATCGCTTTGATGGCACCTCCTATCCCAAACATTATTTTACTCCAAACATCTTAAGGCACTTTTCGTATTTCATAAGACGATCTTCCATGCCGATAGTACCACCATTGATACGCTTGCTCATAGTGACTATATCTCTGCTATCAGCGAATTTGTTCAGCCCATTTTGTTCCCAAAAGAAACAGGCGCTCTGCACGGCGCCTTCGAATGTCTGTAGATATTCAGGAACCTGTTCTAAAGGTGTATCGATGCTGGCAGCAAAGAACGTGTAATTGTTCTTGCCGGTTAACTGTATCAGACCACGTCCTAGATAACGGAATCCATCTCCCGAAGCCTCATCACCGTTGCCCATGCGATTGGCATAGACACGATTGGCGATCTTCTCTGGCTGTTTTTCGTACTGCTTGGCTTCATCCAGTGTTTTAAAATACTTGGGAAAAGTTTTCAGCAGACTTTCTGCTTTGTAGTTTAAATTCTCTTTTAAGAATTTGAAATAACCGCTTTCGTGTGCGCACTGTGCCAACCATGCTGCTACACGCTCCGGAGTGTTGATATCATATACGGGTAATATTTCACACATCGCGTTATACCAATAATCTGTATAGGGGTTTTTTCCTATTAATTCAGATAGGTGCTCTTTTTTAAATTCGAATGTAAAACTCATAGTTCGATCCTTTGTAATAAAATTGATTTATCGCCATTGGTGAATAGAAAGTTTTCACCTATTTTAGCGATATTATAATCTCCAAACATTTTAGTAAGCCAAAATGTTTCTCCAACAGATTTTTCGTCTAATGATATCGCCCCCTCTGCTATAGGTGTGATATCCTGATCGTCGATTATTTTAAACTTATATGATTTGTCAAAAGGTTTATAAAAAGTAATAATATCTTTTTCTAAACTAAGATCGTCCATGAGTGTCTTATTAAAAAATCTTTTATAATTTTCTACCTGTAATTTATTCATGGTACGTTCGTAGTCTACCGGAGTATTGGGAACGAACGATTTGATCGATTCTGTGGTTAATTCATGCTCTTTGTCGTTTTTGTGATACTTAAATTTATAGGAATCTATCTCTGTGAGCCTTTTGATGCCATACATTAATTCTTGTATCTGTTCTGCGAGTTTTTCTGTGCGGTCTAATTCTACGAAAACGAAATATTCACCGTTTTTGTTTTCACCGGAACTGACATCGGCATCTAACACGAAGTTGTAGCCTTTTTCTATAAACTCCATTAGATCTTTAGCCGGTGCCCGATCTTTGACTTTAAAACTTAAAACGCAGACATCTCGATCCTCACCCATCTTAGATCTATAAGTGTCGATCTCTAAAGTATTATATACCATCTCTTTGAGATCACTGGATCTCAGACCTTCATTAAGCGGCAGGTTGTTCTGCATTTGCTGGTTCCTGTGTAGGTTCTGGTTGGACATTAACAACATTGTTTTGATTGAGAATATCTTCTACTTTATTTTTATCTAGAGTTCTATATCCTCTATTGATGTCGTTCATTAATTTTTTAGGCATAATAATTTTAACCATCCAGATATCTTCTTGGTCAATTTTGCCTTTACGGGTGCCTGGACGTATATCATCTGGAGTTTTAATTTTTCTCACTTTGGCCATCTGGCTTTCTGCAAATTGTACCTTGCATCCGTAATCTAATAATCTCTGCCCGCCGATTGGTTCCGGCATCTTTTCTTTAGGCCACATAAAAGTACATTCTACAAAATAACGACTTTCTTTCGGGCCTGCTATTAATTCACCGTCGATCCAATTGTCAAAGACATAGACATCTAATTCGTCTATGACACGTTCAAAATCTTTAAGCATGTTTAGACTATTATTTGATCCGTAGATCTGCTCTATATTTTGTATAACGTCTTTAATATCAGCCATAATATCTCCCTTTGTATTTATCGACGATAGTTTATCATTACAGTTAACTTTTCAGAGACTTTGTTAAATACTTTTGTGCTCGGTACGGGCACTACGGTCCAAGGTCCGTGCCTAGCACTTAACAAGGAGGGCTAACCTTATATGAAGCGAAAAAGAGCAGTAGCACAAAAGTCTCACTCTTATCAAGAACAGCAGTCAAATGTCATTAAGTTAGTAGATAATCAACATCAAAAACGCCACAGGGTTCAGATCTACCCAAAAAACCTCAATCAAGAATCATACCTTTTAAAACTCAACGATCCGCAGAAAATGATCATTTTCGCTATCGGTCCTGCAGGTACAGGTAAGACTATGCTTGCGGTGCAATGGGCTATAGATCAACTCAAGTACGGCGATGCAAATAAGATTATTATTACTAGACCTGCTGTATCGGTGGATGAGGAACACGGGTTTCTTCCGGGAGATTTGCAACAGAAAATGGAACCTTGGACTAAACCAATCATGGATGTTTTCGCAGAAAATTATTATGCTAAAGAAATTACTAATATGATACTTGAGGGGGTGATTGAAACCAGTCCTTTAGCATACATGCGTGGAAGAACATTCAAGAACGCTGTTATCATCGCCGACGAGATGCAGAATGCTACGCCTAGCCAGATGAAGATGTTGTTAACGAGATTAGGTCAAGAATCTAAGATGGTTGTCACTGGTGACCTACAGCAGGCTGATCGTCCTAGCAATAACGGATTATTAGAGTTTTTAAATCTCTATAATAATTTTGAAAATCATAGATACGTAGATCTATGTCATTTCACTATAGGTGATATCGAACGACACGAAGCAGTTAAGGAGATCTTGTCTATATACGGCGATGATTAATCTTTAGGTAGATGGGGGATCAATCGATCTCCTATCATCCTTTTATAAAACTCGATCATATCTTCGAATGTGGCTTGAGGATTAAGCCCATTCTTGATGACTTTTTTTTCTTTGAGATCTAATATGACTTTGGCTGTTTGTATATGGCTAGTTCTATAATGCCTTTTAAATTCGGTAAGTTCGTCGAATTTTCCGTCTGGCTTTTTCACATAGCAGACTATCATGTATCTGTTATCCATCTATAGGGTTTCCTAAATTATCTACTTCTAGCCAGGTATGATCTCCCATATATTTTACTCTGAGTCGGTATTCATAATCATCCGGCGCCCCTGTACTCCACTGATCGGGACCAAGTCCTGCTAGTAATATTTTTTGTTTTCTTTTATCCCATACTAACCAATAGCATTGCCCCATCGTGACTTGGAAATGATATTCGGCAGCATGTACCATATCAGTGACGTCCAATCTGCGTTTGATAGATGCTGCTTGTTTTTGTAAAACTTCTACCAATTCCATTATCCTATTATATTCTTGCTGCGCATATAATCTAGCATGGTTGATCATTATATCTTTTTGTTTGGTTACTGGAACCAAATCAAAACTAGGAGAGCCGACATCTGTCGGGTATGGAGACACGTTCTTGTTAAAAAAAGTCACTAATCCAGTGCTTAATTCAGAGTCATAACTGTGTCTTCCCTTAGCGATATTGCTTTTTTTAGGCATTTAATTTAGACAGTCTGATCAGAGTGGCTGACAGATTGATTTCTGGATCTGCGCATATGGGATGATCTACGAGGCCTTGCTTGATGATCAATATAGCCTTATCCTGATTATCTTCACTGCCGAAGATGTCAAGATTATTGTATAACCATCTATAGATTTCGATGATTTCGTCCGCCTGTACTTTGCCGCAGAGCATTTTACGTGCTTCTGTGATTTTTCCTGCCTTGAATAGTTCGACCATATCGAATTTCCATTCTAAGGTTCCAGTATCATTTTGATTTGGTGTATGTAGTTTACTGTCTCTGCTATTTTGCTGCAACAAGTTGATACATTTTCTTAGATCTGGGTATGTTGTTTTTACGTAAGTGTCTAAAACATCTAGTTCGAAATCTATTCCTTCATTGACTAGAATAGTAGCGGCCCTGGCTGTGAATTCTACAGAATCTAATCTAGTAAAATGGAATTGTTGGCATCGGCTATGTATGGCCGGAACGATCATGCTAGGGGTGTTACAGGTAAGGATGAATCTGCTAAAATTGCTGTATTCTTCCATGACTCCTTTTAGAGCATCCTGCGCGAACGGAGTCAGTCGATCTGCCTCATCTAGCAGCACAACTTTAAAAGGACCAAACGCAATCATGCTGACAAAGTTCGTGATTTTTTCTTTCATGAGATCTAATCCACGTTCTCTGGAAGCATTGATTTCTAGCACATCATAATCTTCGATTCCAATTTCGTTAATCAGCATCTTGGCCATGGTAGTTTTTCCGATACCCGGAGCACCACTTAATAATAAATGAGGAATGCTTTTTTCTTTGATCCAAGTCTGTACTTGTTTTTTTTGTTCTTCGTCTCTCCAGACATATTCATCTAATGTTTTAGGACGATATTTTTCTACCCATAGTTCTTTCATTTAATTTCTGCCTTTTTTATAAATTTTTCTGCTTCTGTATCGATAACACGTTGCCTTAGTTCTGTAGTAGAGAATGTATGCTCTCGTTTGTTGAAATAAAATTTAATACCTTTAGTGATGCATTCCTGTCTACCAGTAAAATTTTTATGTTCGTATTCATCGCCTAATATTCTAACATCAATTGGATACGAAAGCAATATATCAATCAAATCTTTTTCTGTAGCATAGACTACGATTTCGTCTACATACTTACAAGCCTGTAGTTGTACATATCTTTCAAAAATACTTTGTACAGGTTTATTTTTTTCTTTAGGTCGATCTATTGTGGGATCAGTTTGTAAACCTACAATAAGATAATCACATTGCCCCTTAGCTTCTTTCAACATTATGATATGTCCGGCGTGAAAAAGATCAAAGGTTGAACAGGTAAAACCTACTTTCATTTTTTCACCCATAGTTCTTTCATCGTTATGCCTTTTAAATTAAATTGTTCTTTATTGTTTTCATGATACGTCTGCGCATCTTATATTGATCGAATATTTCATAGCATTTCGACAGAGATATGATGCTATTGGTGTGTCTTTTTAAGGTACCGCACATCCATTCAGGACTACGTTCTTTCATCGATAAGAATTCGCTATCGTCAAATTCGATCAATTTAATCTTATCTGCTGTGTTAAATTTTATGTATAGCAATGCATCGCCCTGTTTTATAGTTATTTTTTTAGTATCAGGCCTTATTATAAATGCGGGCTTGCCCGATGGTCTGTACCATCGTCCTATATCAAAACTGCCAGATATGCTGAAAGTATTATTAGTAAAACTATTACTGTCGTAGAACGCAGGTAATTGGGTTATGGTTAAACTTTTTTCACTGAAAAAATTGTAACAGAAAGACAGTTGGTGTATGCCAAATTTTCCTTGTGGTTCGCCTATGAACGACTGTGCGAAATCTAGTTCTTGATGATCGATTTTAAAAGAATTATTTTCGATGTATAGAGTAAGATCGACAGGACTCTTGATAACGAAAGTATTTTTTAGATCATCGATCACCGCCGGGCACTTACTGACAAGCGGACCGAAGAAATTTTTATAATCTAGATGTTTAGTGAGAGATATTGGTTCTTCAATCCGCATAGGACTCATATAGGTACTTGAGGAAAACCCTAATTTTTGCAGATCTTCCCACCCTGGATTTGACCTAGTCCAATAGACGTTCACAGTCATGGTTCGAATCCTTGGCGCAGATATGATGATTCTTTGTTAAGATATGGTTTAAGATTCGGAGGAGACCAGCCCTCTGGTTTCAGGACTTTGCCATCTTCACGTTTGCGGACTTTACCAGTCTCGGGGTCTATCTTGGAGAAATTCGTCCGCATTACTTCTTTCCATGCACCTTCGCCATCTGCGCCGAGAGAATTTATAGCACCTATAGTAACAACCAGCATATCGATCAAAGCATCTAACATTTCTACTTTGTCTTTGTTTTTGATAGCCTGGTTCAGTTCTTCGGCTTCTTCTTCGATGAGTTGAAGATACATGTTAAATTGATCGGCATTGCGCTGATCTATCGTTTGCCCGCAGGCCCGCATAAATTTTTCTTGATCCAGGAATGGATTGGTCATGGTATCTCCTTAAGACTTTAAGTGCTTAATGATACGCTTTTTCTCCTGATCTGTCAACCACTCTTTCTCCATGTCACCAAAGTCCGGAGCCATTTTAAGAGCATGATCTATAGCATTTTTGATTTGATAAAGATCTTTTTTAAATTCAAATGATGTAAATCCGTCATTGTATGAACTGGAACATTCTCTGGCTAATGCATTAATTTGATTAGCGATATCGAAAACATCCCAGTTTTTTTTCAATCCCATATTAGATACTGTCTACAATGAGTTCAGCATCTGCGCTAGGAGCGTCCTCTGACGTGGCCAGTATCGCATCAGTATCTACACGCCAGATATCTTTTTCACCGTCTCCGTCGTTGATACGGATTTTTCTAGTCCATCGGCCGTGTTCTATCAGAATCCATTGTCCGATGCTGACTTCTGTTTGTTCCGGTCCAATTTTGTATACCTGACCCCATCGTGGCCGGATACCATGAGTTTTGCCATCATCGCTGCGCAGCACGATTCCACCTTGCGTCTTTCTTTCGCCAAAATTCATTCCAGTCACAATAACATTATCGCCTAGCGCACGTATCTTGATATTTTTCACGTTATACGACGAATTCATTATTTTTTGTTTCCTCTCGTAACAACTTCTTCTTTGAATGCTCTAGGGTTATTTTTGTAATAATCCTGTAATATCTGTTCTTTGGTTCTCAGAATCTGTCCTCCGGGACCTAGTTCATCGCCCCTGGCATTGACTTTCATATTTCCTATAGCAGGCGTGAGTTCGTTTTTTAACGATAATCTGTCCATGTCTATAGGTTTGCCCTGCATGCTTGTGTAGACTCTACCCATTTTGTATCTCCTTGAAGAATTCTTCTATTGGTAATCTATATTTAACACTATCGATCCGGTGCACACCTAGTAAAAAGAGCACATAACTAGCCACGCTAGACCCGCGTCCTACGCCCCATACTATGTTATTTTTCCTCAGAGTGTCTACTATATATTTCATCGCACACAGCATCGGGATCATTTTATGATTACGAAAAAGGTGTAGTTCACTGATTAATCTATCATAGTTTTGCTCAGGACAGATGCCGATCAAAAATTCTTCGATATCCATGTCGGCATATTCATCGGGAATAAACCATTTTTCGATATCTATTTGGGCCAAAGGTATTGGATAAGGCAATCGTTCTTCGGAGATTTTATCTAGATATTGTGTTAGATATTCAGCAGAGATCGCACAATCAGACAATATGTCTGGACCGTGTATCATTACTGCTTCTGTTAAATTATTTAAATTATTTGTTGACATTGATCAGTTGATCCAAATCGCCATTAAGTTCTGTTTGTGTACGTTCACGATATCTTTTAGATAACTCGTTTTTGTATATTGTAACAAAAGTAGAGATCTGTGTCAACAGTTCTGGCTTGCCCAGACGGTATGCTTGGTAGTATTTTCTAGTTAATTCTTGGACTTTTTCTTCCAATTCATTATCTTTCAAGTCAGAAAGATTCTGTTCGAATGGATGGAACATTTTATGACGAGAACTGTCCTAGATAGTTAAGGAAAATCCTATCCGATTTATGTCGCCACACTTCTATGATAATTGGATTACCGCCACCTGCAGCCAATTCTTGGCTAGTCACGGTGAAAGGTGCAGGAAATGTGGTATTCTTTTTCAATACTGTACCACCGCTGGTACTAAATGTCAAAGTTCGTGTCGTGCCATCCCCGTATAATTCTAAAGTAAGTTTACCTACGCTCGGAGGTAACGTATTGCTGTCCGGAAAGTTAAGGAACTCAATCACAGTATCTGCACCAAAACGAAAAATCTGATACGACCCATTCTCGAAATCCACAACCAACGGAGTAATAACAGTTCCTCCGTCGAATCTTTTTTCGTAGTTGTCCTGCATGACCGCACGAGTTATGAGAGTTCTATTGAAATCATTATCTATGTCTAATCTAGCTGCGTTATCTTCTAGATCTGTGATTTCGTCTTTGGCTATTTGCAGACTGGTTTTAATCGTGTCAAAATTGTCACGGAAAACCTGCGTGTCGTTGTCTTCTCCTGCCACAGGAAAGTTTTCATTTATGCTCAAATAATTGATGTTGCTCACGGTAATTTTTCTCCACGTTGCGGAAATGCAAGATATTTATCCTCTATCTGCCCGTCTAAAATATCTATCACATATCGATCCACGGTAAAATCTATGCTTTTGAAATCGTAATTAACAGATTTTATCCTTGAAATCACAGATTCACTGAATCCCGGTCTGAGATAGCACAGTATCAAAGATTTCACGTAACCAGTTTCTACAAAGTTGTCGCTCTGGATAGATCTCATCCAGAGAGGTAAGAAAGTGCGATCACGCTCTCCTAGAGCCTTGATACGACGTCGCATGTTTTTGATACTGTTTGGAAACACACGTTGATGGTCTCTATCGCTGACTAATGGAATATCGCTGTCTATTTTTATAGCATCATAACTGACTAATACTCTGCTGTTAATATTGTCTGGTAAATGAACGACCTGACCGATGCTTTTTCCATCTTTCTCTAAATCATCTACTATGTCTACGTAAACTACTTCGTAGATAGTTTCTTGGGTCACGAGATCTTTGGCCACGGCAAATTTAAGATTTCCAAAATGTATCTGCTTCCGATAATGGTTTCGACTCATGGCCTGTACGTATTTCACAGCGTCTAGGCTTTCTATTCCAGCGTAGATCAATATACGTAATTCAGATTGTATTCCAAAGTTAGGATCACCGTATCGATATATTTCCTCGCTTCTAAAAATATCGCTGTTGGTGATAAAATCGTACCATGCTAATCTTTTTTCTTTGTTCTGGAATGCCTTGAAATAAAGATTAGCGAAAGATTTTTCTACTTGGGTATCTACGAATACCGAGAAATTTTTGATGTTTTCTGCGAAATTGGCAGTGTCTCTGGCCTTGATCGAAAAGGTGAATTTGCGATCAAATGTAGTAGATCCACTATCAAAAGATGCCGATGTGTAATCTCTAGATAGACTCGAGCTGTCTTCTAACAGATTTATGCTGTCAACTCTTTCATAAAATCTTATGATGCCCGGACCTTGATCATCTGCGAACTGTTTTACTTTTCCTTGTATGATTCCGGTGCTTAATAGTATCAATCCCGGAGGCAACGTTCCCGCAGTTAACTCATAGACTACTTTGCCGCCATAGTATAAACTACGTGCTTCTACGAACAGTGTGCTGGGCTGATTAGGCCTAATCGATCCACGATCCGAATCTGAAATCCATGATATAGCACTTTCTATTTCTCCGATGATATCTATGGTAAAAGTTTTTTCCGCAGTGGCCACGGCTTGATTCCATGTGACTCCTTCTACGGGAATGACATTTCTATTTTTTTCCAAGGCGATAAAAATAAAACCTAGATAAGTCACTGCTTCGTCGGGAAAATATTCTCTGGTGGAATTCCAATTGCCTACAAAGGTATAGGTAGTTGTGGCCAAGGATGCAGGGAAGTCTATGGCCTGCATGGTAAATTTATAAGTTTTAGTTACCGCGTTTTGATATGGAACTCGACCTGCAAGTTCTCCAGTTATAGTGTCTAACTGTAATCCGGGAGGCAAAATGCTGGGAGATCCGTCATCGGGATTAGTAGACAGCAGAAAGTAAGTTATTACCCCAGAAAGGCTAGGAGGATCATAGACATCTATAAACACGGTCACGTAATTGTCTGCTCGATACTTTCCTAGGTAACTGTCAGTGATCCATATGGGTACTCGATCGCCAGTATTGTCGGATCGGAATAGATTGGTATCGACCTGCATGATACCGTTATCTGCTTGTAGGAATTCTTCAGTGACCACCCAGATACGGAACACTCTACGGACTTCGTTGACTCCGTCAGATACTGCTACGATGAAAGTATAAAATCTACTAAGGCGTCTAGGACCTCTGCTAGGTTCTGTGTAATCGAAAGTGACATTGTCGTAGAGATAGGTATCAAAACCATTAGATCTAGCCTCTGGTTTGTCATAGTAAGTTACATCGTATCCGTTGGTATCAAACGCACCGGTAGGATCGGTAACATTTTCTAGAGCGAATATAGGATCAGTGAAGCCAGATATCATGCCATCGCGACTCAAAGAAAGTCCAGGGGGAAGATCTCCACCGTTGGGAATTAGATAATACTCTAGTGTATCACCTGCTATTAGATCCGAGTCCAATGCCGACAAGGCAAAATTTACCTGCTCATTATCGAGAACGAAATAATTATCTCCGTTACCAACCTTTAGAAATCCCTGTTCAGTCAGCCATCGAGGTACGTCGGATCCATCTACACTTATGCTAAAGGTTCGGTCTTCTATATCTGCACCATCGTTGGCTCTAATGACGAATCTGCTGGTAGTGAATCGTCGGACTTCTGTGGCGCTGCCTTTTATCGTTCCGGTGCTCGATTCTAATCTAAGTCCTCTAGGTAAATTACCTGCTATTAAAGAGTAACTAATCGATCCTTCTTCGGATGTAGCCTGTATAATGATGTTTAAGATCTGTCGCTCAGTGACTGTGCCTAGGTCGCCTGCCGGAGTAATCCACGTAACTGCCACGACTGTCTCCTTAGATAGGCCCTAGATCAATTTCTAATCCAGAGGGTGTCGTTATGGTTCCAAAATCGATATTAGTCGCCGATGACAAAAATTGCACTACACTAGTATATGGCGGATTGATAGGTCCAAAATCGTATACTGTCAAAATTTGATTAAGGTCTAGCAGAGTATCGACTGTTATTATGCTGCCCGATGCTGTAACAGCCACATCGTTGCCACCTTGTATAGTTATGTTGGTATGATTGCTGGCTGCGATGGTTCCGGACTGGGTGGTTATGTTTTCAAAGGAATCTGTCTGTGTATTATTGATTACGATACGATTGTCAAATGCATCCAGAGTGATTTTCGTACCGCCTACGATATTTTTAAATTGTAATTCGGTTCCTATCTTTTGTGCGAAGATACCCTCTCCAGAAATACCTATGTTTTTAGCGGTAACAGTTAAACTAGCATTTAATTCAGTGAAATTAGCATTTACCTTTTGGAATGCGGTGCGTAGGTCATCGCCTAAGCCGTCGTTGACTATATTTCCGATATTAATAGTTTGAATACCTGATACATTGCCAGTGACAACTATGGTATTACCCATGTTGTTGCCGTGCGTGACACAGTAGTATCTTAAACTGGCAGGAGCGTTGGCTGCAACAGTAAACACAGTTTGTGCACCTGTCTGACCAGGAACCCCTGTACTGACCACTCCTACAGTATAGGCAGCGCCGGTATCATCTTTAAACGCAATTGGATGATTGGTGTTGGATGCTGCACTTTGAATAAATGTGTATACTCCACCACGAACCAAATTAAGCACAGGCTTGTTTTGACCGTCAACCTGATATATAGCTCCGGCACCTTCGGGATTTGGTACGGAAGTAATGATAAATGTTTGTATGGCCATATCGCGCTCTCTCTTAAATATTTACCTTAATCTAATACTACAAATTCACCTGTGGTGGGATCAAAATAAACCTGTTTCAATCCAGCGGTGCTTGACACACGCCTAAGATTTTTAGCAAAGACCTCCATCCCCACATCTAGTTGACTAGTCAAAATAGTTTTTTGATTTAATGTAATACTGCTACTGTCTGTTGTGCTTATAGTGCTGCCGATAAATTCAATAGTCCCTAAATTAAGCCCTCCGCTATCCAAACCTAATGTAATGTATAATTCTGTAAAATTAGCATTTACTTTTTGGAAAGCAGCTCTAAGGCTGTCACCTTTTCGGTCATTTGCGGTTGTTCCAACATTAATCGTTTGTTTCGCCATATCGCGCTCCGTTAAATTGTTCTTCGAATTCTAGGTCTAGGCCACACCGCGCCGCTAGTTGGTCTAGTCTTGAAATTAATTTTAGGAAATATATTTCCGGTTGTCTGTCTTTCTTTATAGTAAAACAAAAACTTATTTGGCGCACCCTGCAAGTCTTGTGCATCTGTTGGACCGCCATTTGTCGCAGTTAATTGAGATAATTTTGTATAGAATAAAATATACGCTTTGGCCTCTTCTTGAGTCATGCGTGGATATACTTCTAAAGCACAGGCTAAAACTCCGCAAACTTGTGGAGAAGCCATGCTGGTTCCATCGATTTTGTATACATAATAACTGGCGTTTCTAGGATCGGCAATACCGCTTGTATATGCACTTACTATAGCGGTACCTGGGGCCCAAAGGTCGACACCGCTGCCACAGTCGCTAAAAATAACTTTTTGATCAATCTGTATGCTATCTACTGCTCCTACGCAGATATTTGGTAGATCATAAGTGCCACCACTGGTGCTGTCATTAGCAGTTGGACTTGAGCCCTGCATATAGTAATAGGGTGTCGAGACACTAGCAGGATATCTTATTCCCATTTCAAAGGTATTGTTCCAGTCTGCATCACCAGGTATACTATGTTTCCAACGACCGTTACCGGCAGCGCCAACATTTACTATTCCTTCATCTATGGCATCTTCGATATCTGCATCTAGTGCAGCGACTCTAGCAGGTATTCTTTGTCCAGAAATAAATCCCCATGCATTTAGTTGGGCAGTGGAAAATCCACTGCTGTTCTGTTTGGCATTGTTTACTCCTACTTGTAGATCTATCTGAGCAGGAGTATTTTCATAGAAAACATACTCACAGACCATACCAGGACTACCTAATGTGCCACCGGTAGAGGCATTACCTTCAATTCTTACTCTATAGGTTTGTGTGCTGGAAACGACATCAATTGTTCCTTTCATCGAAATGTGGAATTGACAATTATAGTATAAAGTTGCCGGAGCATCATTTGGCACAGTGAATGTTATGGTGCCAGATTGTGTGCCGTTATTGGTAACGCCAGAATTATAGGCATTACTAGTACCAAGGCTTGAAACTGTTTTGATCCAAAAAGGATGCCCACCGGCACTAATATTGAACGTATATGTACTACCTCGTTTGAGAGTTAGTGTGGGGTTACTTGACCCATTGATAACGTATGCGCCTGATCCGGAGTTAATCACAGTAAATGTTCCGACCTCTGCACCTTCTACACCATAGTAAATTCTTTGAACAGAATTATCTTTTGCACACCACATTATCTTAGGCAAATTAGGAGTTGTTGGGCTTACATTTAAATATTGTGTAGAACCCGCACCAAAGGTGACATATGTGTTTGTGCCTACGTAGATTGTATTATACGTATTGCCTAAAAAATTTATACCAAATGGTAAATTTAAAGTCCAATATCCGTCATCGTTACTGCCAACTGATGGCGTGGTTGATGCGGTAAGTGCTGCGGCGCCTAGCAGACTACTTGCGATACCGGCTACAGAGGCCGATTCAGCACCAGTAGCCACACTGACAGTCACACTCATAGCAAAGGCTGTCAATGGACTAGCAACTTCTTGATATGTTAAAGCTGTGGTGAATGTCAGCGTATATGCCTCGTTCAGTGGTAAGTTGAGCACTTCATTTATTGTTAATTCAACGTTGCCGCCTTCACCGGAACTGGTTGGTCCTTGATTATAGGAAGCGATTATGACCCCAACACTTGTGGCCGCAGTGATACCAATAGATAATGTAGTTACTCCAGCTATCCCACCTGATGCTACATTAGAAAACAGTGTCACAGTGCAAGGACCTTGTACAACTACAGCATAGGTAGCTGCTGGTGCAGTTGTCTCTGTGATATAGGCTTGGCCGCCCTCTTGGCTCCAAGTTCCAGGCCTACTGGTAATATTACCGGCACCTGCTGGTGAAGGACCAGTGGTTGTAATTCTATTGCCGCCTGCCTCTAGATTTAATAAGTCTGCTAACTTGGAATTAGCATTACAAACACCACTAGTACCTAGAAAAGTTGTTGGAGTGGCAGCTGGCGTATACCTAATGCCACGATATGTTACCGCAGTTATATCACTAAGACTCCACGAAGGAGGAAATATACTCATGCCCCAACTATTGTTAACTATAGTAGGATTTCTTCTTCCAGTGTTTACATTTACTGGCTTAGTCGCATGAAATTGTCTAATATAATCATAAACGTAGGGAAAAGTATAATCAAGGTCGTCTCCTGCTAGATAATACAAATTATAGATATTAGAGTCTCTCGCCCAACCTTGTGTGTTACCAGCCACCGTACCAGCAACATGAGTGCTATGGGCGCCAACACCGTATGAGTATGAGCCTGCAGCAGTGCCTTTAACTGCGGGATTATGCTGATACCAATTGTATTGAATAGTTCTAGTGCCTCCAGTGCCATCAGCATTTACTGCAAATTCAGGATGATTCCATACCAAACCGTTTTCGTCACAGACTACTACATCGACATTCCGGCCTGTCTGTGTAAGGGTAATAGTGCCTGTCTGTGCCGCAGTACCAACACCATTGCCTTGACGGCCCGTACCACCCCACCCTACTCGCTGTTCACCTTCGACACAGCGAAGCAAGCCCCAATTTTTATTTGTGCTAGAAGTAGTATTAGACTTATTCCAATCACTGCTGGTTTGTGTAGTTGAATTAATACCAGCTGAAATACCCAGTTCGGCAGGTTCTAACTCTACAGAAATTATTCTAGGATCTTGACGTAATGCGGCTGCTTCCCAATCTGTCATTAGATACACTGTGTTTCTGCTAGTAGGTCTGCGATCAATACAGTCTATAGGCCTTAATAGGTCTAGACCCTGTGGAGTTTTACCATCAGTTTCAAGTTCACTGTAAACTGTATTGAGATCACTACGATCTCGAACAGTTACAATAAATTTCCTGCGTCTAATGTACTCAAGTAATGCCATATCAAGCCTCTAATTGTAGGACTGTACATGTCACAGTAATTGCATTTGCAGATCCGCTTTTATTTTTTACAGCAACATAAAGTTGCGTAGCGCCCGTGCCGTCATTATTAAAACCAATAACGCCGGGGCTCATTAAAATTGTTTGTGCTCCGGTAGTAATCACTTCTGCTATTACGCCTGCTCCGGGACTAGGATCAACCCCTTCGGCCCTGCTAGAGTCTGCTGTTCTAGATGCTCCATCAACATATAATCTAACCCAAGATGCATGAGAAGTTTGAATTTTTAACAAAGCATATGATTTAAATGCAGTCAAAGTAATATCACTTGAGGCTCCATCTGCAATACTAATTGTGCTAGCAGAAATTGAAGTTCTTGATTGTAAAGCACTACCGCCGCCGCCGGTTACAGTGCTAGGTAACCATTTGCTGCTGGCCGTACTCCAAACTAGGCTTTGACCATTTGTTGGAGGAGTAGTTGATGTGTCAACATCTGATAAGGCATCAATACTGGTTACAGAATATGCAGCAGGTATAGATGGTTGATTGCTTAAATCTAAATAATTTCCGCTGGTAGCTACTGTGGCTAATGATGGTCGATTGCTTAAATCTAAATAATTTCCGCTGGTAGCTACTGTGGCTAATGTTGGACCTGTAATGGTGACTCTACCTTCACCATCAGTTGTTGTGGTAATACCGCCAGCGCCTGCAAAACGCAGAGTTTCTCCTGAGAAAATTGTTCTCATGGTAGAATCATCACCGGCTACATTAAATTCAAAATTTTCGCCACCACCACCCCCTCCGCCTCCTCCGCCGCTGGGCACCGGTCCCCATGTTATTTCTTTGGTTCCTGTGGGATCATAATATAACACCTGAGGTCCTGTGTCTTCTCTTATAGGTTCTACATAGAACCCAGCCGCTGAACCGTTGAGAACAGAACCGCTGGCATTGATGATGATCGAATTAGCTGGTTGATTAAGGAAGCCTGCTGAATTTCCTATAGCGATCGAATTGGCGCCTTGAGATGTTGCTCCTGCTCTGAAACCCAGCGCTATCTGCGTTTCGGAAGTTCTTAATCGAGCAGTATTGATATCTCCTAAGATCTGTGATCCTGCAGCATCTATCAACAATGTGGAATCGTGTGCAAATACATTGCCGTTGATAAATGACACATTGATTTCTAGGCTGTCGTTGGTTGGATTGGGTATCAGGACTACTCCTTCGCCGGCCACGAATGTAAATGTATCAGAGTCGTTGTCTGCTTGTATAGGATTAGGATTGCTAGCCACAGCGAAATTTTGGAATCCAAATCTAGTATTTGTGACTGTGACTGCTCCCGTACCCGTGCTTACACTTATTCCGCTGCCTGCTACTAGGCTAGTGACTCCGGTATTAGATATGTTCACAGATCCCGTAGCAGCACTCACACTTATACCGGCGCCGGATCCTGCTAGAGTCGTAACACCCGTATTAGTGAACGTAATGGTATCGGTGGCAGCATCAGTGGTAATATTGATGCCAGTACCATTAAGCAAAATTAAATTATCTGCTGCGTTGTCTGCCTGCACTGTGGCCTGACCAGCCACTAGGATGCTTCTAAACGTATCTTGTTGGACGTTCGGCAAAGAATTCACGAATTCGAAAACACCCGGGGATGGATTATTGATAGTGATTCCTGATCCACCAAATGTGGTCACAGACAATACTCCGGTATTGCTGATAGAAATAGGACCTGTAGATTGATTGACAGAAATCCCTGCCCCTGCAGTTAACCCAGTCACACCGGTATTGGTTATAGATACTGCTCCAACGGCAGACGTATTGATGCTTAGACCGCTGCTGGTAGTTAAACTGGTTACTCCGCTGTTCGCGATGGTCAAGGTGTCTGTGGTATCGTTGGTAGTTAAAGAGATACCAGTACCGGATGCAACAGTTAGTATATCTGTACCTCCAGCATCTGCTACGATATTATTTTGACCTGCTACTGCGATTTCTCTAAAATATTCGTTGTCTAAGACTGAGCCGCCTATGGTCGATCCCGCAGGAAGATTGATCGAGGAACCAGTGGCGGTCAGTATCGCGCTGCCTAGATGAAGGCTAGATCCGCTGAGATATAGATCTTTCCATCGCTTGGCAGCAGATCCTAGATCATAGAATTCAGTATCTCTAGGTATGAGATTGGTGCCTAGATCTGTGAGATCGATCACTGAACCAGGACCCCCTGATACAGTTAGATAAAGTTCAGTGAAGTTATCATTGATAGCCCTGAATGCTTCATCCACGGTGCTCCATACGATAGGAGCAGCACCCGGATTGATAGTTTGTTTTGCCATTATGTTCTTCCCACGGCCACTTCTATAGTGCCGATATGATCTGAATCGTAGTCGACTAGGGCCTTGCCTACGATGGTTCCTGCTCGTGCTTCACTGCCCGAAGATATCGCGACTCCTGGTATGTTTGAAGTTATGATTAGATCTCCTTTGCGTACTTTTCCTACGACCTTGCAGGGAACACGCCCTTGCAATGCGATTAGATTCTTATGTCCAGGGCAGGCATCATACATGACGAAAGCAGCAGAATCTGATACCACTCCCGCCACTTTGGTGTTGCCTTGTTTGCCTTCTACCGTGACTTCTTTGTCTCCTCCGAATACCAATACAGTTCCTACTTCATATTCGCGATCGCCTTCGTAATACTCTGCTAGGTCGGCAGAGTATGTGGCCTGCCATCTGCTTCCACTAGACAGTGACCAAGTCCCAGTCACTGTTCCTGTAGTTGATGAAGCCCCAGCGGTCAGCGCGACAGCCTGTACCGAAGAACATATGATAGGAGCATTGCTGAGACCGTTTTGAGTCCGAAACGTATGACCATCGTTATCGTAGAAACTCCTCTTATCGGTGGCCAGCGATCCGTCGCCTACTAAAATACCCACCTGTCCCAGGAATCCGTGGTACTGTGTATAACCTCCTGTGGCGCTGGTAGTGGTATCTATCGTGACTTTGGTATCGACTAACAGTCTTTCTACAGAAACATTTCTAGCACCAAAATCACCACTGCTGTCTCGTTTAACTAAAGTGCTGACTACGTTGGGGCTTGATTCATCTACGATGGCATAATCACCATCTGCCGTAGAAGTAAATCCGATCCTGCGGAGATATCCAGTCCCGCTGTTGTACTGAGATTTTTTGATAGCGCCACCATCATTTACCACAGTGGTAAATGTCACTGCTGCGGGATCTGCAGTGGTCAATCCGGAATTTCCTACTACGGTTTTAGTGGCTATCTGGGATAGTTTATTGAGGGTGAGTCCATTGTTTTTTACACTGATCCATCCGTTGGTGGCGTCAAACTGCGCGGAATCGAAACTGGCTAATCCTCGATCTGCCTGAGCGATTCCCGTGGCATTGGCTCGGGTAGAAGCAGCCGTCATTGCTAATTTACTCTGAGATATCGCTGCTGATATATTGATATCCGAGTTCGAGATCGATCCTGGGTTGATCTGAGCGTCTACAGTATTAGCCGTGCTGTCGATATTAAAACTGATATCGCCTATCACAGTGGAATTTTGGACTATATTTCCAGCGCCAGTGAATGTCAATATATCCGCAGCACTGACATTGGACAACGAAGCATCCTGGAAATTGGCAAAAGTCATGCTCCGTAGATTGATGCCGTCTAGAGGACTCGTGGCATCCGCAAGATCAGTGATCTTGAAATTGCCTATGCTCATGTTGCCTTTCATAGATAACTGTCCATCTAGGCTCATGAATCCACCCGAGAACGCAGGGATCAATGAAGTTCCCGCTACGATTCCTCCGCCGTGTGTAACACCTAATCTACGATCGATATAGGTTCTCGTAGCGTTTTCGGTAGGTACAGAATCAGTAGCGTTATCCGACATCGACGAATCTATAGAAAATTCTGAGATAGGAACACCTCGCTTGAATCCGATTCCGTCTAGATTGCTCAGCGCGATCGACGCCGCGAATGTCACAGTACCAGTACCTTGGTCGACCCGGAAATATGGACCTACTGAAAAGTTACCGAATTGGTCGGTGGTCACATAGAAAACTCGCCCCACTCCTCGTTCTTGTATCTCTTGTCCAGGATTATAGGAGTTAACCGGCGGTCCATATATTTCGTTGGGGTAATTTGTATCCGAATAAGAACCAGTACCGATGTCTAGCAGATCATGAGAAGTCACCCTAGTCAGGCCGATCCTGATGGTCAATGTTCCCGGTTCGTCTTTAGGAACTGCTCCTTTTAATGCAGGTAGCGCAGTGAAATAGATCACACTGTCAACTAACGGTGGATCGAGTGTTATCGTGGCAAAAGGTTGACCAGTGATATTTTCATCGTTATAGGCTATTAGTTCGTGTTCTACACCTTTCCACACGATCAAAGTATTCAGTACTCTATCTTTCTCATCTCCTCCTAGAGGTACTACTGCGAAGGTAGAATCCCCCGCCGCACCCACGATTTTACCCACGCGATGGACACCACTCTGTGTACCGCTGGTATCTGTTGCCACTGATCCAGGAATAGCCTCTCTAGTGATGGTAAATGTATTTGGACTCAGAACTGTTTTTACGAAAACATGTCCACCGTTGATTATTCCCGTGGGCAACGATCCGTCGGTTTCAATTTTTATGGTGTCCCCAGCGAGAAATCCATGACCTACCAGTGTCACTACAGCAGGGCTGGCTATAGATATAGTACAGATCTGTGAACCTGCAGAGAATGGTTGGCTAGGCCATATAGAAAGATCTACATAATTATAGTTTTCTCTTAGGGTAGTCCTGGCCAAACCCTCTACGAAATATCCCTGTGTGCCAGATTGGCTACCACTGGTAATGATTGCTGTTCCTCTCTTGGTCGCGGAGATACTAAAACTGTCGGCAGTGAATCCATCCGCTAAAACGTAATATATGTCTACCGAATTGACTCCCGTGGGCAGAGAACCGGTAGTGGCCAAGCTGATCTGATAATCCGGTTGGAGACCATGCGCCACTCTAGTGATAATTGCGGGACTAGATATACTGATCGTGCAGGTCCTTTCACCTACGGGATCTTGATACTCTTCAAACTGCAAGATTCTATAGACCGTGGGCGATTCTCGAAGCACCATGCCTGTAGATGGTCGCACAGCCACATCTACTACATCACCGGTAAGAACTGTCTGCGCATTCTGTCTAACAGTGACCCGGGTTCCATCGGGAACTGTTGCTGCTAGCCCTTCTACTCCCGCCCCCTCAGAACTCTGCAAACTCAGTTTAGCCACTCCAGGAGGTAGATCTCCGCCGAATTCGCTAGTGGCTATAGGATATCTATAGATGCTGCCTAGCCCATGATCGATTTCTAATTCTCCTCGATCCAGAGGAGCATATACTAGATTGTCTACGTAGATTATCAATCCGTTGACAGTATTGGCATATGTCGGGCTGGGGAAATATACATCAGCACCCTGGGCCAGATCATAATATAGTGTGACCGGGGTAGGAACTTCTAGAGGATCCGCACCTTCTGCGACCAGGGCGAAATTTCCGTGTGCGCTAGAGCCTCCCACTGACCGGATCTGTCCTCCATTGACCGCATAGTAAGAAATATGGCAGTAGTAGGTGAACATAGAAACGCATTCTGCCAATCCGCCATTCTGTGTAACTATACCGTAACCTAGATCATTGATCTGTGTAAAGTCATTCGACAACATAGATCTGTTACCTGGCATCAACACCTCATAGATGTTGGCATTATCGTCCACGAACTCTATGGTTGCCTGCTGTATGTCGATTTTTTCTGCCAGCAAGGCAGTTCGCGCATTTTTGCTTAAAGTTGTATATGCATAAGCATCTAGATCTGGAAGTACCTCGGCTGCCGCGGCACCTACGCCATTCGCTACTATATCTGAAGTTTCCAGTAATAATGTTTCGATCAGATTTTGCACGGTTACATCGCTCACAGCGCCTGAAATTCGTGAAGTAACGCTGTAAGTGACTGCGGGCGGAAGATCTAATATAACCTGTTTGCAAAGATATCTAATATAATCTATAGCATCTGCAGTTTCCGATAACTGTCCCGAGGGTATCTGTAAAACGATAGCATCTCCTACTCCATTATAATATCTAATCCCCGCGTCTCTGGTCTGGCTGTTACCCCCATATGTAATGTCATAGATCAATGCTTCTACGATAAATCGTGTATCTCTAGCACAGGTAGTAGTATTATAAGTCAAAGAGGGATAGGTAGCAGTAACATAACCCACAACTTCATCTGCGATATAGTTTAAATTAGCAAGTAACAGACTTTTGGCATTAATGATATTGCTAGTCAATCCCGGAGGATTGGTAAAAGATAATGCTGGTGCAAATGTAACCCCGTTCCTTACGATGTTGTCTAATACCAATTGGCTAGTTTCTGCCACCGACTGTGCGCTTGGATACAATGCAAGATAATCTATAGCGAGATCGTGTGCATAAGAAATCGCTCTGGCAGTGAGATCCAATTGATCAACAATCACCACGGCCGCATTGGCCTGCCTGTAGGTCAGGCCTGCTTTGCGCATATGGTAGTTAGTACCGAGCACGATGTCATAACCCAGGCCGTCGATGATCAATCCTACATCTCTGTAACAGATATCGTCATCGTATGAAAATATACCGAATGGCCAGGGTGTGGCTTCGTCTAGAACGAATGATGCCGTAGATCCAGCCACATTGAAAGTAAAATCTCTAACATAGTTGATTCTATAAACTGTGTCTTGTACGATGAAAGATGCCGGCAGTTGGGGAAATCTATCCAGTCCTTCTACTAACAAGAAACTGTTATCTTCCACGGTACCGTTTCCAGCGACTGGAAATCCGTTGTAATTGAAGACTGTTCCTATATTATTATCTGTGGCCCCTAGTGATGTAAAAGTGGTGCTGCCGGGAGTCTTGATAGTATAGGATCTTCCTGCGAGCATAGCAGCGACAGCGATCTCTCTCTTACCAACTAATTCAAATTTTATGTTTCCAGTAAATCCATCGATGTATTGTCCGCCAGCGAATGTCTGTCTGCCTGTGCTCTTGGAAAAACTGGCGCATTCTTGGGCATAAGGAGACTTGGCCAATATCTGCCCCGTAGGGTCCAAGACCATCATGAATCCGCCATGTCCTTGACCAGTGATGGCCTGTAACCGTACGCTGTCGTTGCACAAGAACATATCCATCTGATCGTTGTTCTTGGGTGTGTTTACAGATCCAAATCCCGGACCAGATTCGTCGATAACGTCTATGATGACATTGATCAGCGCACCGATCACTCCGCCGTTGTTATAGGCCGTGCCGCCGCTAGTGTATGTACCTAGCGTAGTACCATCTACGGTATCTGTCAATGCTGCATCGTTGAACAATCTAAAAGAAGTACTATCCACTACCGAAACGAAATAATCATTGCCGTTAAGTTCAGTCATACCGCCTACTGCATCGATGATCACATTATCACCATTGATTAGACCGTGTGGAGTGGCGGAAGTGATTATCACAGGATCAAAATTACCGGCACCTGCGATATTGAAAGAAGTACCGCCTGTGCCAACCTCTGCGATGAATGCTCCATCTATTACCTGTAAAAAAGTTTCTTGATATAACTCTGTGATTTCAATATTGCGTATCACAGCCTGCGCCAGGACTCCTAGTCGTCTGATCGCCGCTACAGTTTCGTCTAACTGCGCTCCGATAGCGATCAATCCGCTGGCATTAGAATAATATTTTAATGCGGCGCTGACCGTTCTATCCGATCTACCATAGCGTAGATCGAACACCATAGCATCGATCAAAAGACCTACATCCCTTTCGCAGAGGTTCCTATTATAGTCAAAGGCCGCTACGAAAGGAGCAATATTATTAGTAATCTGATAGTCGATCCACCCTATGACTTCTTTTTGTAGAAAAGATCTATTTAAAACTAATAATTGTGCCGCTGATCTATAGGCTCCTCTGTTATTGATCAAAGGATATACCGGATCTGCCGAATCTGTGAGATAATGATATCCGAATAATCTATCAGTCAGCGAGATCTGGTCAGTACCATCTTCGCCTATGGTTAGATCTCTGCGGAATTTTAGAAAAGCCCAGGGGCTAGAACTTATACCTGGTTTCGGTCGGATGATACAACGTCTAAATTCGTCTCCCACGATAGAAGTGTTCTGGGGAATTCTTAATGGAAGATTTTCTTCGTAGATGCCACTTTCTACTAACACTGTTATCTGTGTTTGTCTAGATACATCGCCATAAGATATAACTTCTCCGATCTGGAAAGCGCCAAACTTGATATCTACGTCAAATATTTCTCGACCACCGCTGTCTAGTTCTCCGCTATGTGCTAGTATCTGTGCTAAAGCACCTGAAGTTTCTCCTCTTAGAAATAATCCTTCTCTGAGGTCTCTAGTGCGTATCGCTTCGGGTGTGCTAGTGGATACATCGCCGGTAAAGTCTGTTCGTTGACCATTAGTTTCGATTAGGAATCTAGGAAGGCTGACCTGTACTGCAGGAAGGCTGGTAAAACCAGTACCGGAGTCGTCTATGGTTATGCTGACCACCGATCCTCCGACGACATCTGCGGTACCGAATGCCCCAGTTCCCCCGCCACCGACGATACGAACAGAAACTAGGCCATACCCGCTACCTCCGTTTCCTGGTAATACCTGTACATTGTTAACCTTATAGGTGATATCGAATTTCACCCGGTCTGCAATATCCGGATGTGGTATAGGACTATTATCAGTGGTGTCTACGTTTGTAGACCCCGGTAATGCTGTATAGACTCCGGAACTTAATTGTCTAACAGTGATTATTCCTCCGGGTGTTGCTGTTGTTGAAAGTACCTGGTATCTGGCAGGTTCTATGAACGTTCCTCCTGCCACGGTGATGATATCACCTACTAGATAGTTCACTCCTGGATAAACGACGGAAATTGAATCTACGCTCATCAGCACCTGTCCGCTGAATCCGCTACCGGCACTAGGAGCATCGTCGATAACTTCTAGAGTACAGTCATTGGCACCATTGTCGTATGTTAGAACTTTTTTGTATGGCCCTATCTCTAATCTAGATTCGAGCATGATTTCTTCTGCTCGTTTTAATGCCGCTTCTAGTGTGCGATAAGCATAGGCCAGAGCCCTACCTTGGAATTCTAAAGCGATTCCTGGGCGATCATCTTCTCCGCTGGTAGCCACATATAGGTTCACGGCGCTGCCGAATGCAGAGTTATCTACATATCTTTTAGTGGCTGCGACCAATCCTCCGAAGACTTCGTCGTCATCGGGAACGGGATCACGAGCCAATACCAATGGCCCGGTCATGCGTCCAAAACTGGTATCGTTCAATCCAGTTCGTGGGTCTATGGCCTCCGTACCTGCTATACTGAGTTTGGTATCTACATAACCTTTGCTGGTTGCTTCATGCTCGAATATTGGAAATAGAGGATCATTGGTCGTCCCTAGATCGATGATCCTATGCTGAAAACCTCCTGACTTGGTACTGAGATCTCCCCCTAGTTGTGGACTAGGATCTCCCACAACCTGCGAAAATTCAGAACTGATGGATATTTCATTAGGGTCAGTGGTAAAATCTATGCTTATTCCTTCGCCCGGCACTATTTTTTTGAACTGTAGACCGGACTCGGTATTGTTGACCGTGAGCACAGGAGTGTTTCCGGACTCGGAATCATTCTGCCCAACGTATGCGCCGGGAGTATCATCTAGGCCAATAAATGTAAGTCTTTCTCCAAGACCCAATGAACTATATAATTCACGGAAGTTATCGTTAACTTTGCGGAAGGAATCGCGAATACTATCGCCGGTACCATCGTTGCCTACTGTACCTATATCAATGATTTTACGTGCCATATTTTACCCTAGTAAATGGTTATAGTATATTTACCAAAGAATTTTATAAGCCGAATGTAAATACTTGATGTTCTTAAAAAAGAAAACCGTCGATAATCAATATTCTAGATTCAGTAAACTAGGTGTCGCACATCGTTATCTACGGAAAAAAGTCGTAGCGATATTCCGTTGTGATAACTGCGATGAACTGTTTGAAAGAGATTTGAAAAAGATCGATCACAGGAGGCTCAGCAATAATTATTTCCATTGCTGCAATAATTGTGATGCTAAGAGATTCGCCCAGCGCAAGGGTGTTGAACGTAAAAAAATCTGGGACATGCCTGCCAGTATAGATTGGCCAGTGGGAAAATTTTAAACTCGAAAACTTTCACCACAGCCGCAGCGATCCTTTTCCTGCGGATTGATGAACTCAAAACCTTCGTTAAGGCCCCGTTTTTGCCAATCCATGATTATACCATCGATATAGACAAGACTTTTGGGATCCACGAAAATATCTACATCATGGCTAGTGAATTTTAAGTCGTTGGATGATTCTTTATCTACGAATTCTAACACATAGGCAAGACCAGAACATCCTGTAGTTTTAACACCTAGACGGATACCAAGGCCTTGCCCTCTGCGTTCTAGATTAGTTTTGACCTTAGTGGCTGCTAGTTCTGTCAGTGTTACCATAGAGCAAATTTGCTAGACTACGTAATTGCTGTTCGCTACGAGAAATTTCTAGTTGGTTAGTGGGTACGCAGTCTGCTTTGTACCCCATGCGTCTATACTGTTCTGCTTGGACGCGGCAAGGTTCGTAGGTTTGAAAAACAGTATCTACTCTACCTAAATCTGCAGGAGCAACGACTAATGCCCAATACATGATGAGGTGTTCCATTGTTAATTCGCCTCTGAATGTTTTTTCTTATAGTCTTCTATCGCAGCCTTGATGGCGTCTTCCGCGAGGATCGAGCAATGGATCTTGACAGGCGGTAGAGCAAGTTCTTTGGCAATCTCCGTGTTTCGAATAGTACCAGCTTCCTCAAGAGTTTTACCTTTGACCCACTCCGTAACCAGCGAACTGCTCGCGATCGCTGAACCACATCCATACGTCTTAAAACGTGCATCGGATATAATGCCATTTTCGTTGACCTTTATCTGCAGTTTCATCACGTCTCCGCATGCTGGCGCTCCCACCATTCCTGTACCAACATCTTCATCGTTCTTATCAAATGAACCTACGTTGCGTGGATTTTCATAATGATCAATAACCTTATCGCTGTATGCCATTTATTACTCCTGCGGTTTTTTCGCCAGCATGTTTTGAATTTTTTCTTGGATCATTTTAGCCCAGAATGGCTGTGGAAAATTCCAACCAATGAATGCCCCTACTGCTATCCAAAATAGTATATCTAACATTTTACGCTCCTTGTAGTCTAATGTCAACTGTGTCCCAGTTGATGATACGCCAAATATTGTTAAGGTATTTAACTTTGTCCTGTTGATAATCAAGAGCCCAAGCATGCTCCCACCAGTCTATCAACAGAGCAATCTTCATGTTCTTCTTATACTCGTGATTGCGTATAGTTTTTATTTCTCCGGTGGTATCCATATATAGCCACCCGCTACCTTGAATTGACATAACAGTTTTTTCAATTTCGTCTTTAAACTCGTCAAAACTTCCCCATTTATTTTCTATCAAAGACTTACTGAGCCCCGTTGGTTTATTAGCAGCTCTGGGAGGGGTCAAGTTAGCAAAGAAAATATTGTGCAGAACAGCACCGCCATAATTAAAATCTGGATCACCTTCGCCTTTATTATAACGCTCTGAATACTTGGCAGCCAGTCCATCATAGTGATACTTAATAGTATCTTCGCTCATAACCGGAGCCAGTTCACTTTTACCAAATTTTAGTTTTTCTTGGTAGATTTCTCTGCGATCTGTGCTTTCGGTCAGACTTTTAATAAAATGTAGCATGACTGTATTTACCGTGGTAAATAACCTACAAGGAGATTTAACCATGGAAATCTTATTAGCAATCGCAGCAGCAGTAGTCGTTGGCGCCCTTATCTATTTCAACAGAAATTCTAAAGGTTTAGACGTTAACAACGACGGTAAAGTTGACGCCGATGATGTCAAAGCCGCTGTACAAAATGCAGTTAGCGGTGTACAGACCACTGCTGATGTGAACAAAGACGGTAAAGTCGATGCGTCAGATGTTTCTGTAGTTGTTGAAAAAGCTAAAACAGAAGTTAAAAAGGCTGCTACAAAAGCCAAAACTGCTGCTAAGAAAGCAACGACTCGTGGTCGCAAGCCAGCGGCAAAGAAATAATCCTTTTAGCTTCTTCGTAGAGGGCAAAGCTGGCAAGATTTTTGCCCTTGGCCTCTACCATAATATCGGCCCATTCGCCGTGTTCTAATGCCCATTTGTTGCAGGCAGTGTTCCACATAAAATCGCTGTGAGCACGGAGTTTGGCTTTTTTGTGTCCTTGTTCTAGTAACGTCCGAAGATCGGGGCGTTGGTGTCCGGGATGGTCAGTAAGATGCTCTTCCCGTGACACACTATAATGTATGACAGGACGCACACCGCGCCAACTGTCAATAATCCTTTTAACACGGTCGTCTTCCGCATTGATATATTCTCCTGTGTGTATCCAATGATGGTGTATGTCTAACACTAAAGCACAGTGTTCTACCAGTTCCAGACTGGCATCGGTGCCCCATGTAATCTCATCATTTTCGATGGTCAGTGTATTGCGAGCTTCTGGAGTCATACGAGCCAGCGCAGCAACGATTCCCATTGGACCTTGTCTGCCTGCGATGTGGACGTTGATTTTAAAGTCTTGAAACGTCTTGCCATATCCCATCCAGCGAGCCATATCCACATGATATTCAAACTCCTCTATGCTTCTATTTACAATATCTGGATTATCAGAAGCAAGCACAGTAAACTGGCCAGGATGAAAACTAAGGCGAACACCTTTCTCGCGAGCAAGATCTCCCACTCGTCCAAATTCTCTTTGGCAATAGGCTCTGACATCGGCAGTCCGCCAAAACCAGCTCCAAGTTGGCTCAGTGTACACAGGAAGGATATCGCTGCTGAGTCGTACCATTCTAAGATTTTCATCTAATGCTCCTACTCGTTCTACAAGGAGGCGTGTAGATTCAATGTTCTGTTGCATCAATGACCATAGTTTTTCTACAGCCACGTCCTTGGTCTGTCTATTTAACCAAGCGACAGTAGTAGAACCTGTGTTGTATTTTTTACAGTCGTCCTTGGGTTTGATTCCATCAACCTGTCCGGGATAGTCGATCCATTTGCAGGCGAAACCGATACGTTTAGTCATAGTATTATTATATTATGATCAACGCCAGTTGTCAACAACATATGGATCTTTTATATCATGGGGATTTGGATCTCCATGAAATACACATATCGAACAATCTCTAGGTATCGGAGCATTCCTTATAGATTTGAATGTTCGCTGAATTCCCGAATATAAAATTTCACTGCGATCTCTGACTTCCCACTTGTAACTAAGTATCCATCGATCCGGCCAAAAGGTAATGCGAGATTTGGCTACCTGCCAGATCCAATCTTGATCCCCGTGTAATCTTTGGGCTTTTTTTGGATCAGTTTTAAAGGTAGTAAAAATATCGGGATGTAGTCCTGCTGGCCAACTCATCACCGAACTATTGAGGATATTCCAATTAGGATTGAATTTTCTATTGAAATCTCTGATTCCCATAAAGCGTTTTTCTTGACCAACGACTAATCTATTGATGTTATCATGTATGATAACATCGAGATCCATATATAATACTCTGCCTTTCAACTCTAGATTGGGATCGAACATATGAACCTTGTGCCACCAACCTTTAGTGTAACCTTCGTTGGGTCTAATTATAGATCTCACACCTTCGATCGGATGTTGGTCATCTGTGAGGCAGCAGAACTCATATGGTATCGTTAAGTGCCTAGCGACCATGTTACGCAATTTTTCTACATACTCCGGACCATATTTGTTGCCGAATCTCACGCAGAGCACAGTGATAAAATCCGTAGGGTCTGTTGGGATAGGTTCGGCTTCTGGATATACGAAATCAGGAGGCAATTCTCCTGTACTTTTATAATGTTTCCATTGCTGCTTGTTAAGGATTTCTTTAAGAAGACCTCTATCGTGTTCCATTTATATTTTTACTATTTTATCAATTTCTAGCAATTTTTCTAAAATCTCATAGAGATTTTTTATATTGACCATGTTAGGACCATCTGAAGGAGCACGATCAGGATCCTCATGCACTTCCATGAACACTCCTGCTACACAGCCCGTGGCTACAGCAGCCCTCGCCAGGTAGGGCACCATTTCGCGATCTCCGCCTGATTTCGTTCCCATTCCTCCAGGCTGCTGTACAGAATGTGTGGCATCAAAGACCACCGGATACCCGGTGCTTGCCATAATGGGTAGACTACGCATATCCACAACCAAGTTATTGTATCCATGAGTGTAACCTCTTTCGCATAACATTATCCTTTCATTGCCAGTGGAGGCGATTTTTTCAGCAACGTTCTTCATATCGTGAGGTGCGAGAAACTGGCCTTTCTTTACGTTAATGGCGCATCCGGTCTTGCCCGCAGCCAGCAATAGGTCAGTCTGCCGGCACAGGAAAGCGGGAATCTGTAGAACATCAACACCTGCGGCAGCGACTTCTGTAGCCTGATTTGTTTCGTGTATGTCTGTTAAAATTGATAGATCAAATTTCTTTTTTACATCATTTAATATCTGCAGTCCTCGATCGATACCTACGCCTCTTTTGGTATCGATGCTGGATCTATTAGCTTTGTCGAAACTGCTTTTGTATATGAGATCTATGTCTAGTTCGTCGCAGATTTCTTTGATAGATCCTGCGAGATGTTGAGCATGAGTGTCTGATTCTATTTGACATGGGCCTGCGATGAGGAAAATTTTATTCTCATTGCTGGCCACTGTTTTGCCAATATTAAAGTTTTTCATATAATAATTTAACCAATTTTTTAGCTGTGGCTGGACTTATGGTCCACCCTAGATGACCATGTCCAGTGTGATAAAATATTTTAGGTTCTCGTGAGCTCTGCCGGACTATGGGCATCATGTTTGGAGTCATAGGTCTCAGGCAGGCCCAACTGGAATATTGAGAGGTGTTGATCTCGGGGAAATTTTCATGGACCCATCTCAACAGGGGTTCGATCCTGGATCTCCGTATATCGTAATTCTCACCACAGAGCTCCGCAGTGCCTGCTACTCGCAATCTACGACCTAGTTTCGCCGTGACGATCTTGGCTTCATCGTCTAACAGGCTGACTGATGGGGCATGTTCAAGACTCTGGTCATCGAGCTCAATGGTTATGCTGTAGCCTTTGACAGGATAGATAGGCAGATCATCACCGACCATTCTAGCGGACTTTACGCTGCCTACACCATTGGAGACTACCACCGCATCATAGTAGGCTTTCAATTCCTGTAGATCTTCTACTTTGACGTTGAACTGGAATTCTACCTGATATTTTTCTGTCATAGTTTCTGAGAGATCGTAGCAGAATTTATGTATATCGCCAGTCCAATCACTGGCAGTCCATGCTCCTCCTATGATACCGGAACTGGATTTCAGTGCGGGTTCTATGTCTATGATCTTCTCGAGATCTACGATATCCCATTCGCTGCCGTTGGTTTCGTAGAGGCCTTTGATGTCAACAGCGGCGTCAAAATATCGTTGATTTTTATAAAAGTGCAAGATACCACAGTAACTCTGATCGAACTCTAGCCCTTCCGATTGGATGATATCTTTGTACAATGATCTAGCTTCTAGACCTAGATTGATAGTATCTATGGTGTTCTGTCTCTGAGAACCATTCAGCGTGTGCCATAGGAATCGCATCAGCCATGCATATTTGTCTAGATCTAGATCAGGACGTATCAAGAGAGGAGCATCTTGAGTAAACATCCATTTGAATCCCTTAGCGACGTTGGCCCAAGTATTCCAAGTTTCTGAATTAGATACAGATATTTGACCTCCGTTGGCATAGCTAGTACGCATCGCAGGATATGGTTCTTGATCGTAGACTGTTACTTCGTGACCATCTTTTGCCAGGTAGTAGGCGGCAGTTATTCCTGTGATACCAGCACCAACTACGGCTATCTTCATCCTAACAACTCTTCATTCCAACATCTATGACCTTCTCGGAAAGCCATGTTGCTCTGAGTTTCTCTCACTTCTACGCGGAAACACCAAAGTCTTTCTGCTTCTCCTGCCCCCCACATATCGGGGATATAAACACCGTTGACATATTTGTACAGCATGTCTGCCAAACCTTCGCACCCTAGTCGAGGAAGTATAGTAAGTTTGGCCATTTTCTTTTCTTGCAGAAGTTTAAATGTTTCGAGTTCAGGATCGTCTTCAGCCACAAGAAGCGTATGGTCAAACTGATCTTCGAGGATACCTTTTAATTCTTTGAGTCCGCCATAGTCAGCAGCCCAATTACGTACATCGAGGTCGTCGGTTCCGAAATTAAACTTCATCGAAAAACTGTAACCGTGTATCAGATTGCAGTGACTATCGGCACGCCATTGTCGATAAGCACAGGGAAATGAATCGTGATATTCTTTGGTGCTGACATATTTGTATGTCACTGGTTGGAAATTTGCCATCTCTAGTCTCCTTTATAAATGAGCAAGTTTGATGACATGCAGAATTTATAAAGCGGGGTGAATGCCATTGAAGACCGCTGATGAATTATTATAAGATGTATTGAATGCTGTGTCAATATTTATAGGTATTAACTGAACGTTATTTTTTTGCCAATCTTTCGGGATAGACCATTCTCTAAAATTATAGATGTTAAAAATAGTATCGGGAAAATAATGGAAGACCTGTCCTATTTGATAAACCCAATAGGCTGGATCAACCGGAGACGAATTTATTCCAGCATAATTAGCAGTGCCCTTGTAAATATTGTTTACTCGATCTTCCCTGGCATAGAGATCAAACCCTATCATAGAAACCTCCCGATGCTCTAATAATGCAGCCAATAACACAGCGTAACAACCACTCCCCCAATGTATAGGTTGGTCGTGTCTACGATCTCCTTTGTATGGAAGATCGGGCAGTAGGCTTATATTTTTATTTTTGCGTATCTTCCGGAAATAATGATACCATAGATCCCGGACATAGATAGTAGTATTGATTGTGTTTGGATTTTCGACGGCTTCTCGCACCATGCGTTGATCGCAACAGATGAGATGATCTACTTGAAACTCTCTGTGTATGGCATTGCAACCAATTAATGTGTGATTTTGAAAACTACTGATATCAATGTTGCGACGGCTTTCGCCGTTCCCTATCGCTAGGGCCTGCATATTAACCTCTTTCTTTGATTTCGCCGAAGGGATACCAGGCACCTGGGCTGCCTGCTCTCAGACAAACCCAACCAATTCCAGCACCGACTCTTGGAGAACTATTCCATACGATATCGCCCATTGCATGTGTGCCTTCACTGGGAGGTGCTGCTCCATATGTTTGGAGATGATTGGCGAACCTCACTGATCCTGCCACATGTAAATCTACTGTGGGATCTGGATTCTTAACGCCTATAGATAATTTACCATTGATAGAAACCTGTATGGGATTTCTGGAAAAATTACCTAATAGGATGTTTCCATTGGCGCCGATATTGATTCTAGTGGTATTATCCGTGACGATATCAAAATCAGTAGATGCATAAGTGCCAACCATACCATGAAATTCGTCGTTGGTCCCCAGCATCACTTCTATGGCATTTTCAGCCACAGATAAGGCAGCATTAGGAGCCTCTGTTCCGATGCCCAATCGATCAGTGGCGGCATTGTAGATAAGATATTGATTGATACTGACAGAACCGTCGACGATCAAACCTTTTAATCGTCCGACCTGTTGTAGATTGCTTTTTACTACGTTAGGACCCAGTTCTTTTTCATCTAATACTTTTACATTTCCTATGCTTAGAGATTTGCCTTTGTTTAGATCGATGCTTTCAGAACTGAAAAATTTGTCTGGATTGGCGGCAAAAATGAATTGTTTGGTGTATCCATCACCGCTCCAGATAACACCCTTACCATTGTTATTCTCGCCTTTTTTGGCTCTAAACTCTAGAAATTGTGTTACTTCTTGCGCTACGGGCTGGTGTGCGGCAGCCGCCAGATCTTTGATTATTTTATTGAGATCTGTCAAGGATTGATCGAGATTGGTATTGTTCATACCAGTATTTATCAATCCTTAAAATAATCATTATTGTACTTTCAACAGCACAGTGTCTTCGTTGATGCGTCCGTTGAGTTTGATATCTACGGCTTTGATATCTTCTAGGAACCGTCGTAGAGCCACTTTGCCCGCGGCCTTGAACTCTTTGAGTTGCTCTTCGGGCCTGCGCAGATTTTTCTGTTTGCTGAGATTAGCATCGAAATTGACGATAGATGTGCCCTTGACCGTTAATTCTTGGTACTCTGCGGCTACATATTTGCCTAGTTTGCGGGTTTTGGTGTTGTAGATCCACAGTTCTTTGCTGCCTACGATCTCTGTGGGATTCACGGAAACTAGTTTCATAGGCTCGTTGCTCTTGCAGTATTTGAGTTTGGCTACGATTTTCTCGGTGGGCACAGCCTTGCGGACCCGAGGTTTTTTATTGACCTTGGCTTCCTGCATCAACATTTCGCAGGCTGTGGTGATTTCTTGATAGAATTCGATGATTTTCTTGATGTTTTTCTTAGAGATATGAGCATAGCCCTCTTTGAGTTGTGGACACGACCCTTCTAGGACTTCTTCGTATTCTGCTAACTGCGAAGCATAGATATCGCGGATAATACGAGCGTGTGCGGCTTTGGCCTGCTTGCCTTTGAGCAGATTCAGCACTTTGAACTGTTTAGGATTGAAATTTTCATAATCTCGGCTGAAACTATCCAGCGCCTCTTCGATTTCGTCTGTCATGGCATATGATGCTTCTCGCAAGCGATCCTGGATAGAGATCTGCGGAACCGCGGGCCTGTTGTCTACGACTTCGAGTTCGTAGTCATTCTTGCCTGCTTCTAGGATTTCTGTGATCTGATTGCCTAACCAAAGCGCGGTATTCTTGCCATTGTTGAAATCACTGCGTACCGGTGGCATGCCACGATTGAGATTGGCTGCGATAGCACCTGTGGTATTGTTACAGCGGTGATCTTTAGTATCTTTAAAGGCCTTGATCTGGTCCTTGGTATAGCCGTTTGTGCCCATCCAATTGATCACTTCGGGCTTGAGATCCTTGTTAGACTTTTCCAAACGATAATAGTCCATGCTGTCTTTGAAAAACTTTAGAAACTGATCGGTAGTCCAAGTTTCCTGTCCATCCCATTTCGGACTGAGATCACGCACTCGTTTTTCGCGATGTACGGTTTTCAATGCGGCGATGGAATTTTTACGATTGGATTTGCCAGCCATTTAGATCTGCTCCTTGTCTAGTTAATATAATAATTATACTGCCTGGCTAGGCATTTGTCAATCGATCCACTTCTTCGTAGTCCCCGTCTCCGGTTTCTCGGCAGATCCAAACTTCGTCTGCGCCCTCGTTCAAGGTTTTTTTGGCTAGTGCCTGTGCTTCTTTACGGCTTTTGGTAGTGTCTACCAATTCTTCATGTCCATCTGTGTCGGACCAGACCTCGTATAGTTCCCAGGTCATTTTGTTTCACTTATCTCCTATTCAAAGTTTTGCCAATCTCCATCGGGCGCCACCGCCCAACCAAGACGCTGGAGATCTGTCCGGATCTCGTCGGTGATGCAACCTTCGCCTACATATCTTTTAGTTATGTCTAATCTAGCTAATTGTTCTTCGGTATAGTCTTTGGTGTCGGCATAGAAGGTATCTCGGATACCAGAGCAATACCAATCGATGTAATCTCCTTCTTGCCGCATGTCCGCGACGATGCCTCCGGCATAGCGCCAGGAGCAAGACCATTCTTCTCCTTTTAGCACGGGGATCACTTCCAGTTTAATGAAACCGTTATTACACATAGCCGCATACAAATTCTGTGCGTAGGCTTCGTCGGCACGGACCTTGGCTAGGATCCAATCTGTGGTAACCAAATCCCACTCCATATTCTGTTCTTTGCTTTGAGGATCGTCCCATTTGCAATTGTGATCCTCGATGATCTTGGCGAACATATCGAGATAATCGTCGTTGACAGGCTCGCCTTTTTCAGCCTGGCGCTTCTCATAGCCCTCTCGTTGGAAGGTATGCCGATCTGGGCTTTTACTGGGAGTCATTCTTCTGTGCTTTCTCGAAAGTTTCTACATCGTTGACCGCAGATCGGATAGTCTCTGCGTAGTTGAGAGCCTGCTGCTTGGTCATAGCGATAGTGGTTTCGCATTTGACGTAACCTTTGGTCCAAACGGTCCAGGTCAACTTCAAGCGGGTAATAAGTCCGTTAAAGATATCCTTTAGAGTCCAGTCTAATTCTTGTAGATAAGGATTATCGATATCGTAACGCTTCTTGACGGATTCTGTCCAATAGTCTGTCTTTACTCGTACATAGGTGTTAACATTGACATTGGGTTCTTCTGCTTCGACTTCAAAATCAAGATCGTGATCGTGGCTACCACACTGACAAGCGACCTTATAAAATTTAGCGTTGCCATAATCGCCTACCTTCATGATGCCTTCTGCTGGAGTTTGTGCGTTCATTAGTGATAGTTCCCCTGTTCTGGTGTTAGTGTTTTTACTCGATCTCTCATGCGCCCAATATCGTCAACCATTTTATTATAATCCTCGTCGTCTAGGACGGTCTTGTATAATGTCATAGCATGTGCTACGAGCACCGCAGCCACTTCTATAGGATCATGTTTTTCCAATTTCTGTGCATGAATCATCCAATAATCCTGATACAGACGTTCAAGCCCATCGTTTGAATCGTTCATTTATCTTCTCCCTTTTAATTTCTTGTTGCCGGCGATGCCGCCACTCTCGGCGCAGCCACCACTTGAATCTTCGAAAGTATTCCTGCTCAGTAAGCCGAACACCAACTGAATACGTCTGACGCTCCTCGCAGTTTTCGAGCCAGAGATTATGTACCCAATTTCGGAAAGACATCATCGTTTTAGGGTTACGAAATACATGATATAGAACAACCCTATAAGGAGAGATATACCCGTCGCACCCCCGGCCTTGAACAAGATGATCAAAAAACAGGCCACTAGAAATACCAACCAGCGATTTTCAATGGGCTCGAAATTATCCTCTAGCCAATCAAAGGCTGATTGGATCTTATTGAAAATGATTTTTAGGTCCACAGACTTTCTCTTATTTTGATTAATCGGATCATCATTTCTTCATCTTCTTTAGCATATTGTAATTCCAACTCTTGTGATTTGTCAAGAGCGGTTTTACACATCTCCGCTTCTTCAGGAGTCTTATCTTCCATATCGAGAAACTTATAACCTTTTTCACGGCGCATTTCGCAGTAGGCAGTCCATCCTGAAGCATCGTGGACATCTGGACGATTTGGATAGACTTCTTTCCACCAAGTATAAAGTTCTAGAATTTCTTTGGCTGCTTTGGCCTGATAGGTAGGTTCTGCTAGATGCTTCTCATCTTCGTCTAAGAATTCTTCGTTAGTCAGTGTCATAGCCCACTTCAAGTGATCGACGCCTGCTTCTGAACAGCGCCACGTACGAAAACGAAAGAAATTTCGACTCCAAGGTGTCTGATATTTTTCACGTGCTTCTTTGTCCCACAGTACATGATGCCAAGCCTGCTCGATTTCTACAAAATCGACTAGTTCGTTAAACAAGCAAGGCAAGAAACGATTTCCTACGTCTGACCAGGACCCTGGTTTGATATCTCTAGGATGAGCAGTAAGCCTGTGAGTATGGCTGACCCAGCGATTGTTGATATAATAGCGGATGTCATTAAGTCGATCCGCGGGCCAATTGACGAAATTTTGGAGGTAATCGAGACCCTCTTCGACGATCCAATAACGGATGGGATGGCTAGTTTTGGCCTCTTCTTCCCAGAGGCGCCATTCTTTGCCGGTGCCCGCTTTGATTTTAGCGGTACCCCGCAGCCAATCTGCGAACCGTGAACATGACCAGTAGTTTGCTCTCATAATATTTTCTCTATGTCGAACAACTTAATTATACGAGATCTTTAAAAACCTGTCAATATCAATTGGAAATTAATGATTCTGCCATTGGAAATACTTTGGCTATGGTTTCGGCACAGGCTCGGGCGATGTCCATGTGCTCCTTTTGGGTACCATTGGCTGCACGTAATTCTATATAATGGATCCATGAACGCAGTGTGCCGTTCATATACAGCCGGCTTTCAGTATTGCCTTCCGGTAAGACACAGCGAGCCTGCTCCTTGGCTATACCGTTAGATACAGCCCAAGTGTAGGCTTCTCTACTGGCTCTAATGACAGTCTGTTGTTTTTCCGCCCATAGACGTGCAAGTTCTCTTTGTTTGGGGTCTTGCATATCCAATTCGACACTGTTCTGTCTGTTTCTTGTGTCCTGCAACCGTGCTTCTCTAATGTGGAAATTAAGATCCTCGACAGGGTTAGCATATCGCTGTGAGAACTCTTGAAAACTGAACGATCTGTGTCTAAGGATCTGTCTTGCGATGTCTCTAGTCGTCGTGATTTCCAAGCAAGCAGAGACCATCTCGAGGGGGCTCCAGTGTGCGTGTTTAATAAGATATCGGATAAGCTTCTCTGATGTCTCTGAATTGAATTGGTTTGCGGGATTGCTGACACGGGCGCAGAACGCGATGAGTTCCTGCGCATCTTGGATACCGAGGACTGCAAATTCATCTGAGGGTTTTGAATAGGATACCAAGCGAACATTCATGTTATTCCTTTATTAAAATATCATAGTTAACGATGCATCTAGGGCCATTCCTAGGTATTCCACCACCGTGTTTGATCAATCCATCGAAGAATATTACTCTGCCCTTTTTAGGCATTACTTCATCGACGACTTTTCCTTCCTGATCATAGAATGCTGTAGGTCCATCTGCGTTGTTTACATAATAAAGACAGACATGATGCGGGAAATCAAAATCGGTATGCGCAGCATAATTTTTTAAGTCTGTCTTATGGGGAACGGTCAGAAAGATCCTTGCGGTGATTATTTCTCTAAGGATAGCATTTTCTTCGCTGCAAACGATCTGCGGAATGAGACCAAAATTATCTAGGTGATTCGAAACTTTAGAACTGGATTTTAATACGTGCGTAAAACTTATCGGAGTATGGTCGTTTTCCCTAGACGTGCTTTCGTATTTGCAACGAAGATCTATGGTGGGATGTAGGCATTCGTCTTCTCTGTCGGTGCGTCCTAGGATAGATAATTCAAAAAAATCCTGCAGATGTACAGGAATGAGATCATCGTAGACTTTTATCATTTGTTTTCATCATCGATCGGTTCGTCGAAACAGAGGCTTTCCATGGTTTTGTAATGCTCATAGGCTTTTTTAAGTGCTTCAAATTTTTCTAATTTGGCAGGATCTGGAACTAGGATAGCCAGTCGCTGTTCCATTTTCGTCATAAATTCTTTGAGGCTTTGGTTTCCGATCTTGATGTCCCCGCCTTCTCGGATATCAATACCGTCATTACCTATACTAACTATACCGTCGTTGAGAATACTTCCACCTAGCGTATAGCCAGATCCGCTGCTGGTAGTAAATGTATTAGGGTAATTGTAGTGCGCACTGTATCCTGGTATGGTGATAGTACAAGGTGAGGTTATCGATGTATCTAAAGTTATGGTATCTGAACAATCAAAACTCAGAACAGATTGTCCAGCGGCACCACCGAGATAATCGATATTGATCATAGTATCTTCATTGCCAATTATTTTGTCTTTGTCGTCCATAAAATCGTCCTTTATTTTTTTCCTATGATCATGAATCTATTGAATCCCCAATCTGGATACCCAAAATGCTTGATGCCAGAATAAAAAACTTCCGATAACGAAAAATCGCCCTTGAAATCATCTAGCGATCCGTGATTATGACAATGATCTTCGTGATCCATGTCATTGCTTTGTAATGCTACCAAACACCCGTTTGGTATATTATCAAACCATCGATGCGTGTCTATGTGTTCTACGCTGGTGTTTATGACTAGGTTACTGTTAGAATAATCGTGGTCGTTGGCATCAGAATTAATAGATTTGAATTTCCAATTTTGCCAGACCCAAGTATCGTTAATCTTATCTGCTACGGAACAGGCGTCTGCATCGATATCGATGCTTCTGACAGATTCTATAGACATATTTGATCTCACCCTTAATATGAAATTAAAAACTCCGTACCAACCGCCTACTAAAACTATCCTGGCTGGATTAGCATGCACTCTAGCGATCGGTTCTAGTTCTTGGGCTAACCATAGTTTGCTTACGACCTGACCGCTAGAAAATGCATCGTAGTCCATTACCCGGCCTTGGCTTCCTTGCGAGCATTCTTCTCTGCTGTAATTTCATTACGGCGGGCCTTGACCAGTTTGGCCACTTCTTGCAGTGCTTTGCGAGCACGGGTGCCGGCAGATCCATTGCCTGCTGTAAATTTAGCATCTTCTGCCAGGAATGCGTCGAATTGTGTTTTTAATTGTTCTACTGTGTTTGACATTTTGTTTTCCTTATAAAATGTATTTTACTTATGTTATGTTATGGTGCGGCCGGTAGGTTTCGAACCTACAAAGACTGCGAGTTATACTCATCGTCCCGTCCCCATTCTGGACTATGGGTCCAGCGGGAGCTTTGCCAATTTGCTCACGACCACGTTTTTAGTTTATATTCAGTCAAGTTAAAAATCAATGGAAAATTGTTATTTTTTATTTTCTTCAAACTCATAAATTCTTTTAATTGTTCCTTTAGGATTTTTAAGATGTTTTATTAATGCATCGTATTTTATAACTACACGATTTTTCCTATAATTGTGTTTTGGTCCGTCTATGACATAATCAATACCTTCACACCCTTGATATTTAGGAAAATATTCTAACTCATTTTTCCAATATTTTCCATATAGAAAGGGTTTGATGTAGATATCCCAGTGATCTTTCATAAAGTTAATTTCTTTTCCTGTAGTTTTTAGATGGTTACTGGCGATATAGTTATACGAATACATAAATGATGTAGTAATATGATCTGTTAAAATACTTAATAATATAGAACCAGTCCTTTCCCAACATATTATTTTTCCTTTCCTTTCCAGCATACCGAACCCTCTCAGCCTAGAAATTTCCATAGAATCTGCACAATCTAGGGAATACCAAGTATTGTTCCTATAAAAAATGTCAGGACCGTGTACTCCTTGAACAAAATCGTAGTCTTCTGGTAATTGTTGTAGAAATTTTTTGTGTATCAGTTGATTAGGAGGGATTCCTGTTTGATTATAGTGATCTAATATTTCTTCTTTAATGTTATTAGGATCAAGTTCTATAATAATAGGATTTATGTTATACTTTTTAGCAACAATTTTTAATTGATTGTATTCTATTTCATTAAATTTAGGTTGATATAAAAATGCACATTCGATTTTAATGCCTTGCTCAAAAAAGCTATGTAATACTGCTTGACTATCTAGCCCAGAACTTAATCCTAACAATATTTTTTTGCTTGCTTTAGATAATTCTACTGCACGTTTTTTAAATTCTTCCCTATAATTTCCAATGTCTGACCCGCACGAGATATAATCCACAAAAAATTTATTATTATCAAAACCAAAATTAATGCCATAATCAACTATTTCATTCATTTTTATGATATGTATGATATATTTGTTTCTACAGATTTCCCCCATTTTATGCGATTCCAAATCCTTTCATGGCTCCAATATAGAATGATATTGACTACAGTAGCCATTCCCGCAAATAGCGCAGCCTGTCCCCAACTACCGGTCATGACAAATGGAATCACGAAATTGCTTACGGTGATCAAAATTCTCCAAGATACTACTTTAGAAATAGATCTCGGATGGCCTTCTGCGAAATTTAATTTTTCGTTCTCTCGACGATTCCACTGAAAAATGTTCCATGCACGTTCATGGATCCAGAACAAAGCACTGTTAATTACCAAGGCAAGTCCTGCTATCTTAACACCCATTAGCAGACTTCCTGTTACTATGAATGCATTAACCATATGGCTGATTGTTATAAGAACTCTCCAAGAAATAACCTTAGATATAGTTCGCAAGTGATTTTCTTTAAATTTGTTCATGTAACAGTTTCCTTAAGTAACTACTATATAGTTCTATTTTATTGTTATAATATTTTTTATACATTTCTATTCTATCACTGACAAAACATTCTTCAAAATTTGCACCTAGATTATGGAAATCAAAAATACCAGTCCATGGAAGTTTATTGCCTAGCCTTTTTTCTAATTCTATATAAATTTGCCATGCTTGAAACGACGTCATACCTTTATTATTAATCCAATGATTGTTTGGTAACATTTTGTAACCATATTTTATAGGATCTTGATCAAATTTGCTTGACCATGGTTTCTGTTTAAAAACTTGATTAATTCCTAAAGAATGAAATCTATAACTATGTAATAAATTTTCATTTTCTAAAGTAGACACCCATGATTTAACTGATTCGACAGAATCGTTTGGCAATCCTATTATGAATCCTCCCTCAGTCCTAACATCTTCTTTCCATACGTCTTTTATTTTTTGCAAAGTGGAAATAATTTTATCTTGTTTAATGCCTTTACCGATAACTCGGTTAGATTCATAATTTAAACTTTCTATGCCAAAAAAACAACTTACTAATCCACTTGATAACAATAATTCAATAGTTTCTGGATGAGCATTCAGTAAGTCTAATCTAAGGTAGGTACAAAATTTAATTTTAAACGGTAATTTAGAATAAACTTTATTAAATAGTAGTTCTAATTTCTCAGTGCTGTCGTTGTGTGTATCGTCTAAATAAACATAATTTGTAGTCTGGTATTTTTCGTAATTTGAAAGAAATAGTTCTGTTAATATTTCCGGATTTTTAATATAATCTAATTTCTTTTTACCGTTTAACGGATACGAACAATAACTACAGTTGAATATACATCCCCTAGAAATTTCTATTGGCAGAGCTTCCATAAAATTTATATGATCCGAATCATGCCAACTGAATTTGGAATTTGAAAAATCATAATTAACTGCCTTTGTATCATTGTTTATTATCATTTTTCCTTTGGATAAATTATATTGGAAAAATGGATTTTTGTTTTGACAAAATCTGGTGAATTCTATTACTGATTGATCTGCATATCCTAAAATAAAAACATCTATTAGTCCGGAAGTATCTTCTATATATGCTCTGCCGCCCCCTAGAACAAATTTACATTTTGGAGATATTGAATAAACGTAATCTTTAATCTCGGTAATTTGTTTGTTATCAAAAATATTGTTTTTAAATGTTTCATCGATTTTATTAATTTTATTTGAATTCTTTTTAGGTTTATGAAAGAAAAAAGTAGTGCTAAACCCGATCCATAAGGTATCTTTTGATACATATTTTTCTAATATATTAAGGAAAATGCTATTATTTTTGGAAATAATAGTAGATAACCAATCAACTACCTGTACTGTATAGCCTTGTTGTCTTAACGCATTAGCTATTTGATAAGCTCCGATACTCCGGAAAAATCCTCCACTTTCTATACATGTAAACAATACTATTTCTGCCATTTTTAAAATCTTTTTGAAAGATCTTTTGTATAAATTTGTTCTTTTCTATCATCTGAGTACGCAAGTCGAGTCCAATCGTAATCAAAATCTTCATCTATAATTTCGTAACATATCCATTGCTTTGTTTGATTAATAATCAGCGGAAAATCGATTATTTTAAGTCCATTACTGAATAGGTCATTTTTATTTCTATTTGTAACTCTTTCTTTATTTTCGCCTAATCTATTTCTTTTAAAAACCTGTATTAAATTTTTATTATACTCATTAAATGACAGAAATATTATTTTTGCTTCTTTCTTTATAGCCCAAGATCGTTGTTCTGGGAAAAAATATTTTTTGTTAATAGATTGATTCCTATACTCTTTTTTGATCCAAGTCCTTACTCCAGCCGAAAATATCAAAGGATGAAATTCGCTTACATGTATACCGCTACATCCAATTACTTCGTTGTTATTGTATAGAATATAAAATTTTCCATTCGGTTCTTTAAATTCATTAGTAGATTCTAATCGATATCCCAGAGTCCATGGTTTAACAAAGGTATTTCTAGCCCACATATTAACAGACGCCGATTTTTCCGTTTCTTTCGAAGCATCTCGGCAAAAATTAAAAAAAAATTCTTTATCTTGGATCGTTAAATTGTCATAAGTTTTTAAGATAAAATCATTCACGTAGAAAATTCCTTTTTGAAATAAATTTTGTAATCCTCTGGGAAAACGAATTCTGATCTCTTCATTAAAATTTCTATGTTGGTGTATGAATCGTTACCCACCCAAGGAGCTCCGGCTGCTATAGTCAACTTATAATCATCGTCGAAGTTATTCATTCCGTGAGGCCAACTTCCGTCCATTAAAAATGGTGATGTAATATTTGGAACATACACATCATGCTTATCAGTTTTAAAATACAGTGTTTCTGTTTTTCCTTTTAAAACTATTCTAAATTTATGTTGTTTTGTGAAGATCGAATTTTTATCACAATCTACATGTTCTAAATTTTTAGATTTCTGGTTTGTAAGCAGTGCCATAATTCTGGTTTTAGTTCCCATCCACGGAAAAACGTATGTTTCAAACCAATCTATTATCACTGGGGGAGTATAAGCCAACCATTGAAATTCTCCTTGTAGATTATTTTTAGTTCCAAATGGTCCGGGGACAGGATTTTTTGTCATTAGTGAAAGCATATTGGTTGCTCTATAGGGATCCCAAAACCAATAAGATTTATCAATCTTCATAATTTCGTATGTAGATTTTTCTTTGTTTAAATCTGGAAAAATGATTTTAGCGAACAAAATATCGTCCATAACTATATTTATTGATAAACTTCGACCATAAATACGCTTATGGAAATTCCGTTAAATAGTCATCCTTGGAAAATTTTTTCTGGGACCACACAAGAATGGGAATTATTTGATACGAAGGAAAGATTCGTTCGTAATTTGCAAAAAAATAGAAATTTATTAGCGGTCAACGGTTGGCTAGAAAAAAAAATTTATTATAATTTTAATAATGAAGGATTTCGATCAGACGAGTTCTCTCACGATAGAAATTCAATATTATTTTTGGGCTGTAGTTTAACATTTGGAACCGGATTACAATTAGAAGAAGTATATGCTTATCAGTTATCTAAATCCCTAAATATGAAATATTATAATCTAGCTCTGGGTGCAAGTTCTAATGATACTTCATTTAGACTTGCATATTATTACATAGCGAAGTTATTACCAAAGATAGTAATTTGTCTTAGTCCAGAACCAACTAGATTAGAACTCTGGGATGATGAAGATGTGCTATTTTTTAGGCACGAAAAATCGGAATATTTGAATAATGGATTTTATAAAACGTGGTTGCTGAACAATAATAATTCTTTCCTCAATCAAAAGAAGAACATATTAGCGATTGAAAATATATGCAATTCATATCGAATTAAATTTAAGACTTACAATTCTAATGAAGTTTTTACAAATGAAATATGGGCAGACAATGATTTTGCGAGAGATTTAAGTCATCCTGGGAAGCATACCCATAAGTGTGTGCATGATAAAATATTAAGCACGTTAGATTAGATTATTGATCAGCAGTTACACCAACAAAATGCAATCTTTCATAGTCAGAAGTATTAATAAATGTGTGTGCTAGCCTGGTATCAGTTAGCCATATTTTATCTACAGTTAAATGCCTTATTTCCCCGGTCCTAAATAAAAAATAACATTCTTCATTAGTTATGATAGGAACATGTATTCGAGGAAGTCTATCTCTATGAAAACTATAACATCTATAAGGTAAAACCCACATAAGTCTACTTCTATATAAATTATATTCTGTTATGATATCTTCAAAAATTGTATTCTTAAAAAAAGGATTTAATTGATCGTAGTCAGTTTCTGCCCCTGTTTGCCGACCAACAGAACTTGCCCAATGATCTTCTCCTTTTTTGAATTGTACGCTTGTTTGTTTCGAGTTTACAGAACTGTGCCATTGGATTTGTGAATCTAATGTCTGGTAAGTACGTAGAATTTCTTCAATGGCTGTTTTATCTAAGTTTTTTAAAATTTTTATCATTTTACATATTATTAAAATTATAAGGATAAATTATATTTATGAGCAAATATTACAAGTATTTAGAGATCCCAAACATTGAAGAAATAACCGAAAAATCTCTTAATTTTGTTAAATCTATAGACGAAATATATAATAGAAGATTGAATAACGCAAGTTATTATATTTTAAATTTTAATAAATTATTAAATTGTTGTCCGATTATACTAGATGCATTTTCTAAACTGAATATGGAGCCTTATTTCGCATCAATTTTTATTATGTACAATAATAAGCATTCTCCTGTACATACAGACATATCTCCTCCATCTGCCAAAGTATTGATTCCTTTGTTAAATGCACATAATACAAGAACAATATTTTATGAATCATCAGATCTAGTTGAATGGATAAATCCCGATTCTGGGGTAAAAAGCTACAAACCAGGAAATAATTACAGGGCTAGAGATAGTATTGTTATTAAAGGTCCATGGATAATGAGGACAAGCGTACCTCATAACACTATCATGAATGAAAAAAATACTCCGAGAATAACTATGGCACTAGAATTTAAAAATGACCCTGTCCACATGCTAGATGAATTATAAAAAAATTAATATAAAGAATATAAAAAGTATTCAATCTGAGCTTTTAACCTATCTCAAAGTCCATACTGATATTTTAAATGATAAAACTATCGGATTTATACCATTAAACAAACAGAGTGTTATTGATCACTGTGCAGATACTCTATACTTTTTCTTAAAATTAAATTTGACTCCGGTTAGATTTAATTTATATAAAACAATAAAAAATGGTGATAGTCTAGTTCATATTGATACCTATGAATATAAGACCAGGATTAATATTCCGATTTTAAACTGTGAGCATAGTCAAACCAAATTTTTTAAAGCCAGACCTAATGTTAAAATAGTACAAAAAAATAAACTTCCATTTATTTTATGTGATCAAGAATCTGCAGTTGAAGTGGATAATTTTGTACTGGATATGCCAACTGTATTTAAAGTAATGACACCTCATCAGGTAATAATGGACGAAAATTTTTCTCCAAGAATAAGCCTCACTGTAAAATGTGATCCTGATCCTATTTTTCTATTACGTGATTGATATTCTTGAGTTGATCTATGTAATCATTTACTTTATTATTTCGAAATGATAGTAGATCATATTTTTTTATTATTTCTGATTGAGAGAGATTAGTTATATCATAATCATTAACTATTTCTTGATAAAAAGTCCATAGCCAACCACCAAATTTCCAATTCGTAAAAGATGATTTACGCCGAATCTCTTTTGATCTTGCAGTGCAGTAATCATAATCTAATCCTGTGTTTTTATTGACCCAACCAGATACCTTCCAAAATTCACTAGATGAATCTAAAATCTCATATCCATATTTTTCATAATTTAAATCAAATTCTGATTGATAATATGATTTTTTCGTATAAGAAGGAAATATTCCTAACGGGAAAACATACCAATAATCTAATGGATTGCTTGAACTTAAAAGCCATGATTCAAAATCATCTATAGTTTCTTTAGTATCATGCGGCAAGCCGATTATAAAATTCCCAGAAATTAATATATCTTTCCACACGTCCTGTTTAATTTCTCTTACAAAGTCTAATTGTCTTTTTGGATCCATTCCTTTTCCAATTGACTTAGCAGATTTTGGATTGGTACTTTCTATTCCGCAAACTGCACTTTTTAATCCAGACTCTTTAAGAATTTTTAAGGTTTCTGGAAAAGTTGTTAATAAATCTAATCTTATGTATGTGGCAAATTTTATCTTAAACGAAAGTTTTGAATAAACTTCGTCATATAAAATTTTAAGTTTGTCTACACTATCATTGTATGTATCATCGGTAAAGGAATAATTAGTGACGCCAAAGTCATTATAATTCCTTTTTAACTCTTCTTTTAAGACATGGCTTTGTTTAATCCATTCTCCTTTGGTTTTACCGTTTAAAGGATAACTACAAAATTTGCATTTGAAAATACATCCTCTGGATAGTTCTAATGGAAGTACGTCTTTGGAATCAATTATATCTGATTTTGTGTATTTTATTGATGATTTTGTAAACCCTTCGAATTCTTTTCCGACTATATGGTTTGAATAAAATTGAAGGTCTATTTTATTGGATTTTCCAGCCAACCAGTTTGTAAAATCTACAATTTCTTTATCGACATATTTTTCAAATTTTATAAACCCCAATTTATCTAATCGGTAATTTCTGGCTCCACCATATATCATTTTGATTTTAGGATTTATTGATCTAACGAAAGAAATAAGTTTATGTATTTCTTCTTCTAGTGTTTCAAAATTTAACGATTTATATCTTTCATCATCTATTAATTGCAAACTAAAAGGGTAACTTAAAATTTTATGTAGAAATGTTACGCTTATACCTATCCACAAAGTTTCTACACCTACAAACTTCGTTAAAATATCTTTTAAGTCTTTATCTAGCTTTTTAAAAATTGCTATATCTATCGTCTGTACTGTATACCCGTTATCTCTTAATTCTGACGCTATTCTAAATGGACCGGCTGCTTTAGGCCCTGTAGGAAAATCTGAGTTACCATAAAGTATGACACAATTAACCATTGATTAAATTTTAATTATTTTTATTATCATCGCTGATACATCTATTTCCCACCATGATTCACCGCAACTGTAGTTCTTAGGATGCCTATGATGATTGTTGTGCCATGTTTCTCCCCAGCTAGGAATCGCCCATAGCCAATTGTTTGTGCTCTGGTCTTTCAAATTATATCGACGATAACTTCCAAACCAATTAGGTTTATGTCCTATGTAGTTTACAACATTACTCATGATCCCTGTAAGCAAGGCAGGAGCCCAGTGCAAAAATATCATCAGATATGATCCCCCTAATATGAATAGGATTAGGCTCCATAAAAATAAAATTATAAAATAGTAACGATGTAAAAATTGTTGATATCTATCTGTTATAAGTTTTCTCATTTTCCATTTAGTGTTACCATCCACCCGTGCATCATACGATAATGAAAATATTTTGTATCCTCTGTATTTAGGACTATGAGGATCGGTTACTTTATCACTTTTTAAATGATGATTGATATGGATAGCAGTCCATGCTAATGGGCTACCTGTGTTACCGAAGCATCCCAGTAGTGAAAATAAATTTTTTATTATAGGAGTAGTCTCGTAGCTATTATGGGTGAGATTTCTGTGGAATGTGACCACTATTCCTAGACATCCATATAAGAAATATCCAATAACAATAAGTAATAGAGCAAAATAGTCTAATCCATGACTGTAAATTCCTATAATTGTGCCGATTATGCTTATGATAGCGAATATTTGGACTCCTAAAGTATTACTAGAAAATATATTTTTCATTTTTTTACCAAGTATATAAGGGGGGCTATCAGATCTAATTCCCACCATTTCTCTTGCATATTCCAATTTTTGGCATTCGAATGATGATTATTATGCCAACCTTCGCCCCAGAGCAATATGCCATATACCCAAAGGTTTTTGCTATTATCTTTATACTTATGATTAGTATACCCTAAATTATGACCAAAATAAATGAATGTGTTTAAAACAAAATGAGTAATTGATACCGGGACAAACCAACAAAAATATGCTATCCAAGGATCGATGATTATCAAAATAGAGACACAAGATAATACTAGCAACATATAATAGTCATTAATATATATTTGTTTTTTATTAAGTAAATCCCTTACCAGTCTTACATTTATTTTTTTACCGTAATCCATCAAATGCGGAAAAAGCACCCGCCATCCTTTTATACTAGGAGAATGAGGATCTTTTTCAGTGTCAGAAAATGCATGATGTTCTCGATGTACATGAACCCAACCTATAATACTTCCTCGTCCAGACATTAAAGCGAACCAGGTAAACACATATTTTAAAATGGGATATTTAAATTCAAAACTTTTGTGTGCGTAAAAACGGTGTAGCATCATACTCACTCCGATACCACTATATAGATAGTATGATACGAGAATAACTATAATAGACAGATAGTCAAAACTAAACACCCATAGCCCAATTATAGCTCCAATTGTAGAAATTATTTGTATTATAGATAAAGATATAGCCGAAGCTGAAAATAGTTTCATATATAATTTGCACCTGTTATCTTTTTATTTATTAAACCCGAAATAAGCATTTCGAACGGGTGTATTTTACCATAGAATTCATTGCTGCACCAGCATTGATCTAAAGGATTGTAATCGAACCATGGGCTAAATCCTAAAACTATATGTATTCTATTTTTTATCGAATTTATATAAGGAAATACTCTGTGGGGAACGTTGGTATCCCACGAATACATGTGTCCATATTTTAAATGTAGAGTCGATTTTCCTAATAGTTGAAAAAGATAATTATTGTCAGTTTGGATAGGTATGTTAATTCGTATATTTTCAAAAACAGATTCATCTCTGTGCCACCCCCAGGAATTTATAGTTGTTGGATCTAAATGTTGAGAATTTAATATGGCTATCCTACTTCTGATTAACGTTCTATCAAAATCTAAAAGAAATGCGTCTAATAGTTCTGCGCAGGGAGATAATTTTCTAAACCCATATGTATCATAATACGTATTTTGTAAGTCATTGAAATTATGGGTTTGATCAAAGAAATATTCTGTTTTCTGATTGCGATATGTCCCAAGAGTTTGACTATTCTCATTTGAGATATCACGGTACTCGGGATTATAAGTTAAGCTTAATCCCCCGTAGGCTTGATCTTCTCCTACATTGTTCTTCCATCCTTGGTATCCAAATGTATCAATAATTTTTGTTGTAGTTTTGGTCAGACCTTTAATATCTATATTGTGTATAAGATCTAAAATCGTATATGTTTTTACTGGCGACACTATAGTTGACATTAATTTTTTAATGTCGGTGGTTTTCATTATCCACTGCCATACTGTAAACTTTTTCGGAATTTCTGTTATAAAAATTTTATGTTTCATTGAGTTAATTTTTTTAACAATGAATTATAAGATATTTTAAAATACCCATTGTGGGGTATAGAATAATCCATAGGATCAGTTCTGATCATTTGAATATCGGGATGACTAAAAATTTTAGATGTTCGTATAATTTCGAAACCATCATATTTGCTTCTTGACCGCATATCTTTAAAATGTCTATCATAAATCATTAATTTACTAGAACTAGTACCTTTTCTGCCTTTAATTTTATTAGACACAAGATCTTTTATTCTTGGTTCATATAGAAATGATAACAATGTTTCGGGATTGTAATTTAAAAATGATGGGGTTCCGTCTAAATTTTGGTTTTTATACCAATTATACCAAACTGATACTATCCTTTCTCTTTCGTCAAAATACCAAGTATCAGAGTTATCATCTTTACAAAGATGGGGTTGATCGCTACCAAATATTATAGTACCGTCCAACGTTTTTGATAGTTTTAAGAATACCGGGTATTGATACACAATGCAATTGGCAGATCGAGCCACTTCAAGAAACTCACCCGAAGTTACAAAGTTATCGAAATCAAAATTTATTATAATAGGTTTTAAATCGTTGTATTTGCAAAAATCTATAGCGTATGAAATATCAAACGAATTATAATTTGGTTCTAATGAAACGATAATTGGTGTTATTTTAATTTTTTGAGAAAGAAAGATCTTAATTATGTATTCGCTATCTAATCCCCCACTATAGAATACATAAATGTCTTTCTTTGTATTTTCTTTTAGAAAGATCGCGTTATTAATTAACTCTTCTTGGTATGTACCTACCGCACGAGAACATTTTGATATGTTTAAATTAAAATTTATTCCGGTACCTTGGATAGTGTAGTAATTTTTGTATCTCGGTGTGATCATAATAGATAAGTAATTTACGGAATATTTATAAACATGCCAGATACTTTTATTTCTTTAATGAATTTCAATTTAAATTGGTATCAAGAAATTGATGACAATCTAAATTTATATTATGAATCTATCCATGAAAAATACAAAAATGAAGGATATCAAATGATAAACCATGTTCCACCAAGAGCGACAGGAGCTATCATATTTGAAAACTCAGAAGAAAGAGCTGCATCTATTTTTTATGACGAGTTTAAATATAAAAATGCTATTTGGATTAATATAGCATTTGTTGAAAAAAATCACAGGAAGAAAGGATTATACAAAGTTATGCATGAATATTTAAATCACGTAGCGATTAACCTATCGAAAAATAGAATATATTCATCTATACATTTACAAAACAAACTAATGATCGACAAAATTTCAAAATCGGTCGGATACGAATCTTTGATGACCATAGTTTACAAGAATGTTAATCAGACTATTCAGGATCATTAGAATCGGAAGATCTTGACACAAAAACGATATCTGTTACTAAATCCTTTATACGCATAAAATTCATTATTATCCCGTTCTCTTCATTATATTTTTTATTTTCTTCTTGAATTAATAATAAAGTTGGATCATTCTGCCATCTGTCAAAAACATTGTAATTTTTAAAATATATTTTTTTATTCTGAACTAATCCATTTCCGCTTGTATTATTTTCTATCAAGATATCGCCAGGAATAATAAAAGTTTCTTCTGTATAAGAGAAAATATCGACAAATTTTTCTTTATTGTCTCTTATATAATCGAAAAACCATGGAATTTCAATAGATTCTCTGGTACATTCTATTTCTTTTTCAATTTCCATTTTTAGCCCTTTTTTGAAGATATAAAAGTATTTATCATATAAGTACGATTATGAAATTACTTAAAGGATATTAGTTATGTTCAAGTTAATAAATGATGATTTTGTGCATAACGATAGACATAGAATTTATGTCAGTAAAGTAGATGGCAATCGATCATTTGCCAGTAAAGAAACCACTCGATTTATCATGTGTAATGGTGATTTAAAATCAGAAAAATTTAAATTTTCTGGAGTTTTTGCAGCGTCAGTAAACGTCGAGTTTGAAATAGTAGGCCACGGAATAGTTATAGATTTATTTGGATATAACTTTCCTGATCAATATATTTGTTTAATTAATCCGGGATTACCTGGGAATTTAAGTTACATAGATGGATGTTCTAATTCTAATCTAGTTTCTCCTTGCAGGAACGGTGATCCTTGTATAAATTATTTGTATTTTCCAAAATTTATCAAACAAACATTTCATGTTCATCCTAGTATAAGAATAGGAATGATAATTTCAGGATCTGGTGTAGCAGAATTTAACGATCGATCACAGGAACTTAACATAGGTGATTGTTTTATTTTAAATAGATTTGAATCGCATAGGTTCATTACTAATGAATCAGATATGAGTTTAATTGCTTTTCATCCGGATAGTGATGACGGTCCCACAGACGAATATAATCCTATGAAAAGCAGAACTTACATTCCGAAATAAAGGTCTATAAAATTTTCTGGAATCTTGGTGTCGCTTAATTTTTTTCCAAAAAAAGTTTCTAAATTTATAATTGATTTTAAAGTTTCGCTAGCTGTACAAAATTTTTTTAATGGTCCTAAACTATAGGTGTTATGGTACGTGACCAATCCGGATTTTTGTCTATTAAGGTATTTGTAGTCTATTTTATTTAGAAAATTAACTGAATCTGACAGCATCATCTGATACGAAGTCGTATCTTTATGTAATTTGTAAAACCAGAAATCATGTTCTCCTAGAAATAGACTAGATGGTTTTTCAGCCTGAAAAACTTTACGGTAAGTGTTCGGATATATGCAAGGAACAATAGCTCTTTCGTATTTGCTATGTCTCATCCTGTTGTCGACATAACTTGTTTTCATAGCCCTATCGTAGACAGTTAGGTAACGCAGAGCGTACCAATTTTCTTTTTGAAAAATCCATTTACCTAAAACATGCGCTTGTTTAACCATTAATTCGGGCAAATCAGCTGTCCAATAAAAAAGAACGTTATCTACATTGGGATAGTTTTCATTGAATGGCGGTCTTTGTACATTAACTGTTAAATCTGAAAAACTAACCGTTAGCGATTCGTAGTTTTTGCCGACGACTAAAATTGGTTTGTCTATACCATAAACAAATGCTATTTTCTTACCCGATTCAGCTAAATTTTTAAGATGTTTATGCCTTTCAAATCTATACCTCGACAAGCTCGAAGGATGGACCCAATCTTCACACAAATACAGCCATTCTTCAGGTTTATAATCTAAAATGTCTTTGAAATAATCATGCAATGTTATTCGTATATTGGGATATTTTTGAGATATATCATTGATTAACGGTAGTTGAGCAAATTTTGTTTCAGACATAGTATTATAATGGCTACTGTCTGTATCATTGAAATTGTAGTTATTCAAACCTTCTAACGGAGCCGATGCAATTATTTCGTCAGGAAATATATCGTTATTAATAAAACTTTTTACAACATTTGTACTATCAGCTCCTCCGCTGCACAATATAACTATATAATCATACTGATCTCTAATCTGGGCCGCTCTTTTTGCATAAAGTTCATCTAACCCGAGATCTGGTTCGATTAACCAATTTACTTTATCAAAAATTTCTTGATAAAAATGCCATGTGACGTCTTCTTTGCTTTTATTTGCATATAAAATCGCTTCGATTTTATTATGAAATATTTTATCTTTGACTTTATAAAATCGGTTTGTAGGTAGTTCCATCCGATATTTATAGGAAATTTTTTTTGAATTTCTTAAGAATGAATATAATTCAGCAAATTACAGTGTTAAGCACCTACACCAGCATTCAATGTTTTCACTAAGGTGGCCAGTCTATCTAAAGCTTCGCCTACAGTTGTTGGTGCAGAACCACTCCAATCTCCCGGAACTGTCGCATAATATTTAAGTGATCCATTTGTTCCGTCTACTAACAAAGTAGATGAATCGGAAAAAACTGATCCAACAATATCCCCAACAATTGATAAAGTATTAGTAAGGGCTTGTATATTATCAACTTTTAACACACCATTTTTATCTAATTGAGCGTTTTTTATTAGTGTACCTGACGAATTTGCAGTATAAAATTCTAATCGCCCTGGAACTATTGAACTCGAAATAGATCCGTCTACCGCAGCCCGAATAGATGAGCTATCTCTATAAGCTAAACCGTCGTACCCAGCATATGTTATATTATAGATAAGATCACCGTCTTGCACAGCAGTTGGGGCTTCTATTGATCCCCTACTTCTTGATAACCCTATCGCTGTGGTTGTCGCTGAGCTATCATGATGGCAGCTGGCTAAAAGAACTTTAGTACTGGTTAAATTGGTATCAGATAGTATTCTTACTATACCCGAATTTAATATTTTGAGCGGAGTTAGTAATACACCAAGTGTATTTCTTACGTTAAATTCAAGATTGCCTGGAATATTGGTAGGAGAAATAGTGCTATCAACGTTAGAAGTTATAGCTGCCGCTGTCAGTTCTGTGGATCCGTTAAATCCTCTGAATAATATATTTCCTAATCGGTCTCCTATATTCACGGTAGATGGTGATGACGTTGTTCCTCTGGATTTGTTAAAACTAATTATAGATGCGGATGTATCTGAGGTAAAATTAGCCAGTGAAAAAGTACGTACTGAGTTTCCCCTTAATGTTGCGTCACCAGATAGATACAGATCTCGGAATGAATTGGTATTTGATCCTAGATCATGACTTGCATTCTGATTTGGTATCACGTCTCCCTGTACGGTGCCATCTAAATTGATCGAACCATTTGTCGCATCAACCATTATGGACGAATTTTCTGCAAATACAGAACCTTTGACATCTCCTGTTAAATTACCCGAAACGTCACCCAAAACATTACCCGAAACGTTACCCAAAACGTTACCCAAAACGTTACCCGCAACGGTTCCTACTAATGTTCCCCTAAGAACACCGTCTACAGCATCTACCAAAAGAGTTGAATCGTCTGCGAAAACGGAACCTTTGACATCGCCGGTGACGGTTCCTACTAATGTTCCCCTAAGAACACCGTCTATAGCATCTACCAAAAGAGTTGAATCGTCTGCGAAAACGGAACCTTTGACATCGCCGGTGACACTTCCGATCAACGTGCCATTAACTGTCGCAGTATCTACATCAATGACCACCGTAGATGCTGTGTTAAAAATTTTATCTGTCACGATAGCATCAGATACGATCGTTTCGTGAGTTAAAATATCAACAGTAGCGCTCAGTGTTTTTGCAACACTATCATAAGAAAAACTTATATTTTTGTGTGTTCCCGCTAGAATCGAGGCAGCAGCAGCATCTTTAGATTCGTTTAATGACACTCCGGCGATAGGCACGCCGCCAGCAGTTCCCCCGTCACCGACAAGAACACTTCCTGTCTGTGTATTGTAAATCAGTTCACCTACTAATGGTGTTATACTGTTAACTTCAGCGGTAGTTCCTCTACGGATCTGTAATGGCATGTTTTGACTCCTAAGATTGCTAATCCATGTATTTATTGTTTAGTTCTAAATTACTGCAGTCAATAATACTAAGAATTTTTATCACTACGATACTTATTTTTTTAAATAAACGTTATATGATTAGGAAATTATTGCTTTTGACCATGATAAAATACCAAAAACTATTCTATGAATACGATAAAAATAAGTTAATAAATGAAATTTTAAGCAATCGACCCTATTTTCACCACATGCCGCCGGATTTTTTAACTCTAAAACGTAGAAAATTCAGTTTGATCGATGGAAAAGATTATAACGATTTGACCATAGTTCACGAAAGCAATATTATTGCAGGAAAAATAAATTCTTGGCAAGGAGTATCTTTTACTTATAAAAAGGGTTTAAATGAATCAAAATCGGGAAAAAATTCTTTAAGAAGTCAATATGATGAATGGAATTGGCGGTATGAACTTAACTCGAATTACCTTCAAGAAATCGTTAAAGAACTTGGATTTTACGAAGTTCAGAACGTGAGGGCAATGATAATAGATCCCCCAGGTTTCGGACCCGTGCATAAGGATGCCTGCCAACCTGGATATTATGATAAAAATATAAGTGTAACATTAAATTTGCAAAATGGTTCTAAACCATTAGTTGCACTGCTTGATGATTCATTGGTTGAAATAGACGAAGATGTATTCATTTTTCAAGACGACTGTTGGCATGGAGTAGGAACCGTTGTTTCCCAGAGAATACAAGTAAGAATTAATGGAAAGGTTAAAGACATTGATCAATTCTTTTAAATAACTATATATTACATTTTGATTGTATCAAATCGGCAGCTCGATCTACAGAAATATAATCTTTTTCCATCATGTTAGGATATTTTTTTAATATTGTTGGAGTACCAACATATCCAAAAGAAACATATTCTACTTTACACCTGCCTGATACTCTGACCGACATCTCTTTTAGTATTACTTTTTCTGCTTGATATTTTATTAAATTGTGTCTTTCTGGCGTGAGACATTTAACATCAGCTATCCTACTACCAACATTGATTATTGTTTTTTTAGGTTCGTTCTTCCATATATTCCATAATTCTAAAAACATCAAGGTTTGATCAAAGCCGTTGTGAGCATTGTTTATAAAGATATCAACGTTCTTAGACATTTCTATAATTTTTTTCCGTGTTTCTGCATTAGAAATATCGAAGCCATTTGATCTGCTGAAACCTATTATGTTAGGGGATAATCTGTTATAAATTTCTAAACCAATCCCATGTGTATGACCTGTGATAGAATATTTCATTTGAATCTTAATGCCAACCCTATTTTTTCACCTTTCATTTTTGCCGTGCAATGTATCGTTTGTGTATCGAATACGATTAAACTACCGGGATCAAATTTATACGAGTTACCACTTAACCCAAACAGTGTGTCTTTGGGGTAATGCGTGAGGAAATCTTTATATAACTTATCGTCTATAGGATGGTTTGTAAGGTTTTCTACAGGATATTCATAAGGGCAGCCTTTAACTCCTATGTTAATTTCAAATCGTTGAACAGGTAAATGCATACACCATGTAACACTATCAAGACTCCATGTTTGGTCGAATATAACAAGATGGGGTAACGACTCGGTGTAATGTAAAGGAATGACTATGTTGATAATTCCATTTTGGAAACTTTTATAATCTGTATGAGGAAGATAGGGTGAATTGTGTTTATAAAAGTTTCCCTGTGTATACTCTAATTTTTTATTAAGACATGTTTCGATTATATCTTGGCATACGCTTAAAACTTTGCCAACCGGGGCTTTATTCATAGTCGGCGTGTCATATTTCCCTATTGAATGATAATAATCAATAATATTTGATATAATAGTTTTATCTATAGCATTAAAATATTGTTTAGTTTCTATCATTGTATTCTTTAACCCAATAAAATAGTCTGTCCGCCCACCCCGGAGTATTCCAAATTGAATCCCATTTATTAGCCCGTTCCACATATATATCTATATTATTGTCTTCAGAGTATGAATTAAATGGTATCTTGTCGTAATCTTTGATACTTTGTATAATAGATTTTGGAAAATTAATTAAACTGCTATAAGATGGACTGACTATAGGTATTGCGGTAATATTAAACTTCCAAAAATCTTTAGATTTTATATAGTCTTGCACAGTAAAAGGAGTCAATGAATAGTTAATTGAGATATCACTATATTTTTTTAACCTGCTAACGCCAGACAATATTTTTTCCCAAGAGCTACCTCGTCTAAACCATTCGTAGCTTTCTTCGTATCCGTCGACACTGACCGAGCAATTAATTGATTTCCATCCTTCCCACAACTCTGGGTTAAATGGTGTTACCCCATTCGTGATATACTGCAATTCACAATGTTTTCTGTTAAATTTTTTGAGATATTCTAAAATTTTCCAATGGTTTTTATCTAAAAAAGGTTCACCTCCTGTAAATTTTATAATTGATAAAGTAGGTAAAAGCTCCGATAGCTCGTTAAGAAACTTAATAGAAATTTCTATAGAATCTTTTATTATAGGCTTTACATGGAATTTTTTCGCATAAGTTGAACTCTGATCAGGACCACAATGAAAACAAGCTAATTGACATCTATTGCTTAATTTAAATTGTATCATTTTTAATTCTCTAGATTCACTTAAAAACGGCGTCATATTTCTTAAACTTTTCTGTCCTCTATTTTCTAATTCTTCGCATCTATGACAGAACGATCTAGAGTATTGGGTAAACCCAGTAGACAAATTGTCTCTTAGTTTGATCAACTTCTCATGGTTAAATGCCTTTACTAGCCCTTGAGAGGCATCAGCTATTCTGGCTTTAGTGCTGTTTTCTAAACAGCAAGGTCGGGTAAACCCATCTGTTTCGATAGATATCATATTTTCTATCCAGGCACACTTATATTTTTCCATCGATTATTTCTCTATTTTTTATATTGATGAATGAATTCAGTCGATAATATAGGAACGTTTAGGTAACTATAGAGACCAAGTAAATCTATTTATTTTTCAAAAAATGACATTCTGTTTCATCGACTATTTTTTTTGCTAACCTATAAGGTGTGAATGGAAAAAGGAAAGGAAACAAACTGTGTATAACTCCAGTGATCAGTATCAACACCGCAAGTAGATTAAAATAATTGGCATAGAAAAAGTGTTTAATGTAACCTGAGTTGACGTCTTTAAGATGTTTCATATTTCTTCTTATAATGATTCTCAAGATAATTAAAATCATTTATTTGATATAATTGGTCAGTATTGTCATATATCTGAACAAATTCTTTAGCATCAAGATAGCCTTGATATGCCCATGCTGCGTTTTCTATTTCGATGTTTTTAGTACTAGCCCATCTATCAATATAAAGATTTATGCTTAAAGCCTTTGGCCTATTTCTAAATATGCAAGACATTAATTTTACACAATGACGGAATGAAGTCTTCCATGCGTCAAACGGACTAGAATTATATTTACTTATGGAATATACTTCGTCTACAATTTGTTTATTTTTAGTTGCATTAAGACTGAAATCACCTTTACTTAAGTTAGGATTGATAATAGAATTCTTTTTCCATAACTTCACTCCTCCTAATAAAGTAATTTTTTGGAACAGCGGATCAATAGACTTAAACATGAGTAAATCATGTTCTATTTGCTTTGCATATTTTAAAGGGGATATTAATTCATTATCTCCATCGATTGTCCAGAAAAATTCAGTGGTTGAAATCATGTCGCAAATTAAATGTGCTTTATCGATACCATTGATTCCGTGTACTCGTTTAGCATTAGGATGAAAAGAAAGAACATTAATCCAATTATTTTCACAATTAGATTCCTTGTAACTTATGAAAAAAATATCTATATCCATAGGTATTATAATTAATTGTTTTTAATTAATTATCTAATTTCATAGATTTTTATAAGTTTTCTAAGCTTATTGTTTTTTTTGGAGTCATAAAATCTTTCCAAACACCCTCAAACCCATTTTCTATAATAGAAAGATATTCTTGGCTGACATCTATGTTGTAATTTAATCTAGTTGGATGAAATTTTTTTAAAGTTTCGTAATAGTTTACCACATTTAGTTCCCATTTAGTTTGAGGAGTGCTATAAAATATTCCATCTCCTGCATATTTTACAATTTTCGTTTTTTCTAGCAACTGTAAGATTCTGTGAGTCCTTTTCATTTTACCACTGGCATCATGATCGCCATTGCTTGTAGTAATATAGAAATGTTCAACTCCTTCTCGTAAACCTTTGTTAATTTGATAAGGAAGAAGTACGCCGAAAGGTAAACTGTTCATATGGTTTTTGCTAAGACCACTAATTAATTTTTGATATTCTGGTAATGTAGCACTCCTAAAAAGGCATCTCATGAATGGAACCCCTTCTAGCTCCCCTTGTCCATACCAACAATGGGAACCACTGATTGAAATTAACTTCTTGTCATGGTAAATTCCCCAAAAACACGGAATTTCTTTGAGATCATATTCTCCATTAAATTTCATTAATTTTAACGAACTGTTATTTAAATAACCATGCTTTTTACATTCATCACAGAATTCTTGAACTAATTTTGTATGATCTCCAGTCAAAAATATAGACTTCATTCTTTGTGTCCTATCAACATGAATCTATCATAATTCCCTAATTCCAGTCTTCCTTGAAACATTAAATTCATTTTGTATTTGAGAATCATTTCTTCAAGATTCTTACAGATATTAACATGATCATATCCTTCGAGGTTGTTGCTGTGCAAGAAAATTAAAGTGCGATTTGAGATATTATCAAACCATTGATTATTTTTGATATGTTCGCAGCTGGTATTCACAATATAGTCGTAATTTTCAATATCTATATTATTAACGTCATCAGTGTAATGCTTAAAAAATCGATTATGCCTATTTAGGAAATTTGAAAACTTTTCTAACCTCGGATCAGGATCAATTTCATCAATGTGATTAAAACCTAATTTTTTTAAACAAAAACTAGTAAATCCGATCCATGATCCTATGACTAATATTTTTTTATCAGAGATATCCACATTGCTATCTATAGTAAATTTTTTTATATAATTTAGTAACCAAGCTTTTGATTGTATTTGTTTAAGTCGGAATGCATCTCTTATCTCTTCGAATTTTATCTCTGATGATATTTCATCGTGGTAGAGACAATTTATTACGTAGGGTATACAATTAGAAGGAAAATCAATGTTGACATCTTTAGCTATTTTAGCAATATTTTCTATGGTCATAAATTAACATCTTTACAGTGGCGTTTGATAAGATCAGTTACATCAGACAATGTATCTCTCCAATTAGTACCTCTACTAACATCTAATATATCCATTACTCTTACAAATTCTTGTATTTCTTTTTGATTCTCAACATCAAGATATTTTTTTAATATATTAATTTCTGATGATACCCATTTTTTGTATCTATAATCATAATCAAATTTTTCTAAATTTTCTATGATTTCTAACTTAGCATTTTTTGGAAAATGTCTTATATCAAAGTGTGTAGGAATTTCTAAAAATCTTAAGTACGCTTCTATATCATATTGAGCGGCTATTTCTATAACTCGTTGTACGGAATACGGTGACGCCACTCCTATACACCCAGAAAGATAGGCTATTGGTATTTTATTTTTCACAAGTAAATCTAAATTATCGATAAATTTATTGTAATTTCCGGGAAATCGTATTAAGTTGAACCTTTCGTTAGTATCATCTAAACTTATACATAATATTACTTTTTTGAAGTTTTTCCATTTATCTATGATTTTATTGTTAAGCACACTTAAATTGGTATCGTACCGTAATTGGATATTTTTTGCATATCCCTTAGTTATTAACCTGTCTAAACATTCTTGCATGGCAGGGACCAGTAATGGTTCCCCGCCGGTAAAATAAATGTATCTTAAATCTGATGATATTTTATCAAACTTTTCCCACCATATAGGGTTATTCCACCATTCATCAAATCCTTGCATGTGCAATTTTCCATGATTATCTTTTTCAAACGGATAAATTTTATATTTGCCTTTTTGTATTTTATGACCAATTTTAGATATTTTTATGTAATCTTCGTACCAAAGACTGCTATCTCTAGGACCACACATAATACATTTTTGATTACATAAGTTACTAAATCTTATATCTAAATTCACGACTTTAGAATTTACAGAACCGTCGTCGTTAGTGTGTTCATTTACATTTTGAATTGTAACATATTCTGATATAGTAGGACTAGTTTGAGTGAGCACACGTTGTCTTTTACTAATACCCGGCCAACCACCTCTGCGAGTGCTTTCCTCGGAATCATAACAATTTCTGCATCTAGTAGGTTTGATATTATCTTTCAGCCATAATCTATGTTCTTTATGTGTCTTGCTATTAATAGCCTCTTCTATAGAATCCGTAAGAATATTCATCACCCTGTCATTATCATCTCTAGCCATTCCAAAATCGTCGCTGAGATTAGCTAAACAGCACAATTTAAAATCTCCTGAAAAATCAATTTCTAATTGAGACCATAATTCCGGGCAGAAGCTTTCTATGTTATAGGCCATTTTATTATTTTTCCAATTACATTCTGTATTTCTTTGGTATTATTTTACAACCATGTGTTTTTCTTCCATTGTAAAATATCCAATCATTGATTTTATGAACACAATCGCCCGTATGAAGCCATCCGTCTTTATGCACATTTTTTCCTTTTAAAATAAGTTCTGAGTTTAAAATCGTAAAGTCACACCAGCATTTATCTCCTAACGGAATACCTTGATCAAAAATTTCTAATTCTGTTCTTTCACTGAAGATGTGATTTATTATAATAGGACCAGCTTCAGTCAAGCCGTAGTTACACATAAAATTGACACCATTTTGTAAAAAAAAATCTACATGTTCTTTTTTAATACAATCGCTACCTGCTACAACTAATTTTAACATGTTTGATTGAAAATTATTTAACTTAATTAATGTGTCTATCATTGCAGGAACTAAATGAGTCTTAGTTATATTGTAATTTTTAACGTCTTTAAAAAATGAGAATCCATTAAATTTTTTAATGATTACACTTGATCCTGCTAATAACGCAGGAAGTGTTTGAGCATTGATTCCACCGGTGTGATTTAACGAACAGACTGTGAAGATATTATCATCAACAGATAATTTTTGTGAATTAATAGCTATTTCTGAATTTTTTAAAATCATATCTTCGGGGATTTTTATTGCTTTTCTAATAGTGCCCGTGCTACCGCTACTATAAAGATATAATTCAAACACATTATTTAAATCATCCGGTATTAATATATTATCAGAATCATATTTTGGAGGAATAATTAACGGTAAATTCCTATAAGACGCATGCAGAATATCGATGATAATATTCTCATCTACTGCCGATGAAATAAGTTTGTATTCATTGTTGTGGATCAAATTTAACAAATCGTTAAATGAACAATCATTAACGGCTCGTTTTGATGGAAATTTTTTAGCAATATTTAAAAAAAGATTATATAGTTTCATATGCCGCCTTAGTAAACTGGATTGTATATTTTTTTTAAATCGATAGAAGGATTCATTTGTCCTATGAAATAATTATATGAAAAAGTTATTAAACCATCGGCTTTGTTATCATCTATGTTAACAAATTTAGCTGCATACTTTTCCACATATCTAATTCCTTCTAGCCAAACATTATGATGATCAGTTCCAGAAAGATTGTTAATAAACCAAGAATCAAATTCACTATACCAATCTTTGGTTGCTTTATCGCACTGAAACCATGTGTTATCCCATGTAGTATAAATTAATGTTCTCAAAATTCTTTCATGAACTAATCTATACATATGTTTAGTCATGTTTTTATGGAACCATATAGAATAATTTATTGGGTCTTTTTCTAGCCAACGTTTAATTATATGTGCTTGTTTACATAGTATATCGCAACTGTCAGGACTCCAATAAAAAAATTCTACGGTTGAATTAACGTAATCTTTGAAATAATCTGCTATACCAACGATATTAGCAGCACGATCAGTAAATCTTAAGTAAAATTTATTATTAGAATGGATGAACGTTCGAGGTTTTTCAATCCCTAAAATAACTGCAATTTTTTTATCTTTATCAAATTTTTTCCTTACTTCGTTGAAATGGAGATAATTAAACCTAGTGACATTTAACGGATTGAGTCCTTCTTTTTTGTTTAGAATCCACGATGCATCATTGTTAGATAACCAATGTGTGAAAAGATGATCAGTAAGATCTAAGATAGTTATTTTTGTCTTTGGTGATCTATTTTTGATTTCGTTTAATCGAGGTATAGTTTGCAAATAGTGTTCTGACGCGGCATTTTCGGGATTCTTTATCTTAGGATCGAGTATTGTAAATTTACTATTACCTTTTTCCATCGTGTTGATTATTAGTTCGTCTATATGTAATCCTTGACGAATAAAACTTTCAACTATGTTATGACTGTCCGCTCCGCCACTATAGCTTATGATGATATAGTCATACATTTCTCGTAATTGTCTAGATCTTTTGTCGTACAACTGGTCTAGCGTAAAATCAGGTTCTACAGTCCAATTATATTTTTCAAATACATCATTGTTGAATATCCATTTTATATCTTTATTAGATTTCGTCCCCTCTATACAGGCTAGAATTTTAGAATCATATAGACATTTATCAATTGCATAGTATCCTAATTTGTTGTTTATCATATGGGATATTTATTAAATACTACATCTTAATCAAATATTTTATATGTATAAATTTTTTAACTGTAGATATCCCATAGTTGCGGTAGCGATGAATTCGGTATCTAATTTAAATTTGGCGTTGGCTTGTTACAACGCGGGAATAATTCCTAGTATTTCTTTTTATAACTATTATACTGATAATCTACAGATCTCTGATTATGATTTACAAAAATTCGAAGAAGATGTAAAAATTTTCGTTGAACAGACTAACAGCGGAGAATTAATAATTAGCATGAGTGCTAATCATCTTTTTGATATTAAAGTACAAAATTTAATTAAAAAATATGATTTACAGTATATAGAATTATGCCAAGATGTTAATCCCAGCACTTTTGATTCTATCAAAAAGATAAAAAATAATTTAAATTTTAGATTAATAATTAAGTGTATGTATTCAACGCCATTAATGCGCTGTGATGCAGTGATTCTTAAAGGTCCATTAGGCGCCGGAAGATCTATTCCGGATGGTGAATCTCTTATAGATATGACGATAGCTCTAAGAAAAGCACATCCAAATTTAACAATAATTGCCTCTGGGGGAATAACAAATAAATCTGATATTGAAACAGTATTATCAGCAGGAGCAGATTTAGTCGGTATAGGGAGTCTGTTCGCTGCTTCACTAGAAAGTCCTGTTAGCGATGAAACTAAAGATAAAATTGTAAATTCTACGTATAGAGATTTAACACGTATTGGTAAATTTAAACAGCAAGGTCTGTTTTTCGGATCAATAGATCAAAAAGACAATATGAATCAATCAAATGGTTTAAATATCGGAATAAAAGATCCAACATCTGGTGGCCATATCTATTTAGGTAAAGCGGTAGATGAGATAGGGGAAGTGCTTAGAGTTGAGGATATCGTAAAAAAATTAATGTTTGGTTGATTTTTATAAATCATAGGACATCGTAGATATAACTTTCAATTGACTAGGCCGGTTATCTGAATCAAAAGTTAAAAAATTATAATTTACACCATGCAGAATTTCATTTAATTGTCCTTGATGATATTTTTTAATTTTATCATCAATATAATTATCTTTATAAAACCAATATCCTACTTCTGAATAATACATACTGAATATTTTTTTAACCTGGAACACTTCAGTATTCCAATCTTTGTATAATATTTTTTTTATTGGATCTGAATGAACATTAAACACAATTTTAAGATTTTTATTACCTTGAGGATTTTCTAAACATAAATCTTTACATTGATAGATATTCTTTGATAGTAATATATTTTCTATATATTGTTTGATAAGCTGAGATTGTTTTATTACTATTTGTGGCATGTCGGGGGTATAATAAAAATATTCTACCTGCGGAACGTATTCAAAGTTTAACTCATCAAAATGACCGTACACACCGTTGATGTCTATAAAAAAACTTTCGAATTTTTTATTTTCTCGGTTGAATCTTATCCTGGGTTTATCTATACCGTAAACTATAGCGGCTTTGTTTTTGTTTTTTAAATGAGAAAAAATACTGTATTGCCAACCTGTTGCTACAGATAAGAGTACTCCACTTTGTGAAAATTTATGAAATTCATTGTTTTTTATAATTTCTAAAGTTTCGTCTATGTAATCTAATACAGTAATTTTTATTCCAGGATAATACGTGTTAACATATTTTATCAATGGATATGCAGCATGAGTATATTCAAACATGTAATTTTTAGGATCATCGTCTCTAGGATCAAAATTTTTTATATATTTTTCTATAGCCTTAATTGGAAATGAACAAATTATTTCGTCAACTTTAATATTATTTTTTAAAAAACTCATTAGCATATTTGTAGAATCTGCACCCCCACTTATAGCCAAAGCTAGATATCTATAGTTGTCTCTGAGTTGAATAGCACGTTGTTTATAGATATCATCGATAGAATCGTTTATTTCTTTTTTCCAATCGAAAGAATTATAGATTTCATCAAAAAGATGAAATCTAATCTGATTATTACAAATTTTGTTAGCGTATTTTAAACATTCAATTTTGTTAAAAAAACATTTCTGGTTCACTTGCCAGAATCCTCTTTTTTTTAACATTGATAGATTAACGGCTGTTTGATAATCATAAATCATAATTTTATTTACTAATAGACTTTGTATATAGCCACAATTTTATAGATATAAAAATCATTGTCAGGATAATAATTGAAAAAGAGATAGGTTTATCTATAAAAATCATTAGGCTTCCGTCACTTAGCATAAGCGATTTTCGAAAATATTCTTCAAATAATCTTCCGATAAGGAATCCTATTACTAAAGGTGATAAATCGCAATCTAAAAATTTTAAAATATATCCAAGTATGGCCGAAAATATTAATATATAAAATCCGAATAGGTTGTTTGATATTATATAAGCTCCGAAGAAGCAGGTTATTACTATAAAAGAGAATAGCATTTTTTGAGGAATTTTCAAAATAGATATCCATATTCCAATTAATGGTAAATTAAGTATTAATAAAAATAAATTACCTACCCACATAGAAACTATTAATCCCCAAAAAATTTCAGAATTATTTTGAACCAGAGTTGGACCAACTGCTATTCCGTTTATTATTAATACAGCTAAGATGATAGACATAGCTGGAGTAGTTGGTATTCCTAATGCCAAAGTTGGAACGAAGTTAGTCTGAGATGCGGCATTGTTAGCACTTTCCGGAGATGCCACTCCTTCTATTGCCCCTTTACCAAATTTTTCTGGAGTTTTGCTAAAATATTTTTCTGCATAATAGCTAATGTAAGATGTTATCAGCGGTCCTATTCCTGGCAAAAATCCTAAAATTGATCCTATAAAAGTTCCTCTTAATATAGGGCGAATAGATTTATTGATATCAGATCTATCTGGATAAATTTTTTGGATATGAGGTATTTTTAAAGAAGTTTTCGCGTGGAAAAAATTATAAAGAATTTCACCAAGACCAAAAACTCCCATAGCGATGATGGCAATTTGTAATCCATCATATAAATCTATAAGACCAAAGGTAAATCTTTCTTGACCAGAATTATTATCTACTCCTATTAATCCTAATAGAATTCCGATACAAACTACTCCTAAGGATTTGTAAAAATTATTATTATTAGCAAATATAATAGATAATAATAAACACATGATCATAAACATTGTGTATTCGACCGGTCCAAATATTAATGATACTTTTGCTATCCAACCCCCTAAAATAATAATTAAAAATGTAGAAATAGTGCCCGCGATAAAAGATCCAATGACTGATATTGATAATGCTGAGCCTGCTTGATTATTTTTAGTCATCGGATATCCATCTATTGTAGTAATGACTGAGCTTGGTTCTCCAGGTAAATTCATTAATATAGATGAAACAGATCCACCATATTGGCTTCCGTAATATACTCCTGCCAGAAAAACAATTGATGACAATGGGGAAGAAATGTAAAACGTAATAGGCAGAAGGATAGATAAAGTTGCTAAACTTCCTAGACCAGGAAGAACTCCTACAAATGTTCCAATGAATACTCCTGCGAAACAGAGTAAAATGTTATCGAGAGTAAAAAAATGCAAGACTCCTAGAGAAACACCACTAATTAGTTCCATTTAACATTTTTAAAAATTAAAATTGATCCTGTTAATGAAAGAAGAATAGATATTATTAAGGGAAAAAAACCTGTGCCTATATCTGCTATGTTCCCTATATTGTAATGTAAAGAATATATTAAAAAAGTAATACCGATAATTAAAAATAAAACACCGGTCGTAATGTTTTTTATGTTATTCATTTTTTATAATCCATAATTCTGAAGATATTTTATATATTCTTCTAAGAGATTTGTACTAACATTTTTGTCTACTTTGAGATGAGGAATATTATTCTTAATAACATACTCGCTGAACTTTTGATTGTTAGTGGCCTGGTCTAAACAGTTATCAATAATTATTTCTTCTTCTTTTGTTAACCCTTTATTCGTAAAGATAGCAGCAAACGAAAGATTTTTTAATTTTATTTCACCTATATTAATAGTCTCATTGAATGGTATTTCACCGATTACTTTTATGTTATCAAACATTTTCGTCCATGCGTCAACATTTGGACCTGTGCTAAAATAAACATCTAAATCTCCATTCATTATCATCGGAAGAGCCTTTACATCACTTCCAGTTATTACGATTATGATTTTTGTATTTTTGTTTTTAATTTCTTTAGCAAATGCTTCAAATTGACTGCCTGGGTTATGGATGCCTATTTTTAGAGGTTTAGTCAAAAGGTCATTCAGAGTGTAGTTCTTGATAGTAATAATTTTAACTGATGATCCGAACACTATTCTATTCATCTTCACATTGAGATCCTTATTAGGATTATTTGCTGAATACATCATAGCAGGTGATAATAAAAATGTATTCTTAGATTTGTTCATATAATTGATTGCACTATTCCCATAAGCTCCTGGTTTGTATTCAATACCAATATTACTATTACCTATTTGTAAACTTCTAGCATTTATTTCGCTAGCACCCCCGGGGGGGAAAGGAATTAACAGTGTGCATTTTTCGTTAGCGCTTGCTAATGATATAGTAGATGACAACAATAATAAAATTAAAATAAAATTTTTCATAATTTATCCTTATTAATACTTATATATTTAAATCCGTCTGAATAAAAGATTTTACCTGACAAAATTTGGTTTTTAATGGAAAGGTTAGAGTTAGTAGAATTCTATCTCTGGTGTCTAGATTTATTACTGAATGAGTAATTTGAGAATTGAAAAGATACCATTTATATTTTTGATATTTTAATTCTACTATATCATTCAATAATTTTTTTCCGGGGTCAGGCATAAAAATAGTTTTAGAATTGTAATCATCTAGTACCATGTTAAGTGAACATCCTACGTTTTTGTCTTTGTGCCATGTATAAAAGGTCATAGATGGAAATTTGTATAAGTGTAAATGTGTTTCTCTAAAATGTTCTTGTAATGATCGTAAAAAATTATCTTTATCAATAAAATGCTGGCTGAAATTTTTCTTAAAATCTTTGCAGGTATATACGAAAGGTACCCAGGACCATGTGACACCATTTTGGATGTAATCATGTATTTCGTGTAGAATATTACATTGATTATCTATATAGTAAAATAATTCCGTTTCCATTCCTGATTATTCTAAAATTTTAGGTTATTAATTTCAAATAACATATTGAACATCCGCAGCCAAGATGAATCTAAAATTTTCGCTCTGTGGAATGCCCGGTCTGTGCCATTGATTGCTGGGATAAATCAACCAATTTCCGTCTGTGGGGCTGACGAAAAACTTACCGTCTTTTTCAGGACCATTTGGAGCCATCTCTGTGCCACAGTAATCTCGGTCTCGGACATCTTCAGGTATGTGCAGATACCAAACTCCGCTGAGCATTTTGGCATTTGGATTTTGGGAATGCCAATGATTGTGCCAGAGTTTATCTCTGTCTTCGTGCGTCTCGAGATTAGTCATGTACGACCAGGCCATCATGTTAGACACACGGACTTCACGGCCCAAATACATAAAAACAGAAAACAAAAAACTCATTCTGTACTTTAACCACACGGCTTCTTGCCTTCCAAATATGTTTTCTTTGGTCTGGAATCGTGGACTGTTAGTAAAGTAATTACCGTCTGCGATTATGTCTTTGATTATACCGCAGGCCTCTGCGTCGTCTCTCTTTGTTATCAGCGAACTGAAGTCGAATTTGCGGAATGTTTGGTCTTGATCGATTACGGGATTCATTAAATATTTTACCTTATAAGTTTAATATTTTTTTTGCATCGTCAAAATACATAAATCCGGGATTCGTTACCCTTAAGGTTAAAATTTTTCTAGAATAAGAAGATTCATTTTTCCAAGAATGGAAAATTTCTGTATTAAATAATATCATTTCTCCAACAGATGCTACCATAGACTTACTATGAGTAAACTTATTCATAGAATTGAAGTCGGGATATATATTACGAGTATAACCTTTTAGTCTATTGATGTTGTGATTAAAATGATCAAATTGATCGTTATCATACCAATAAGTTGTGCATAAGGTATCATGAATTTCTATAGGTATATTAAAACTTACCCTATGATCTTTCGCATCCTTATGGATTCCACATCCTCCGCCCGGCGGAGTTTCGAAAATTGAAACTCTATCTAAAATAAAATCAAATTTAAAATCATCCGGAAGCAAAGAAATTATTTCTTTAGAAATTTCGACTGGAAAATCTTTATGGAAATAGGTACTGGTATGTCTAATTTTTAGTGTATATAATTTAGAAATTACAAATTGAATAATTGAGTCTAATTTATCGAAAGTAAATCGTATGTAAAAAGGGCTACAATCTTCCAAAGTTTGAATCTTTGAATACATATTTTTTCCTAAATTAACAGTGCTAAGATATTATATTTTCTTTATTTATGGGATATTTACTGCATCTTCTATATTTGATTTTGTGTAATAGATGATTAGAGATTATAAATCTTCTTGGATCGCAAATCGACTTGTGGAGTTTCTCTTGCTCAGGTATAACCATCTCGTCAATCTACTCTTCGAATATGTCTGGCTAACAATTCCAGATGGACCCAGGCTGGGCAGTTACTCCGTCCGTCATCTCAGTTTATGGCATGGATATGCACACATCTACGGTAATCTCAAGGCCCGGCTCGCGGCATCGACCGTATGCGCCGTGTCAGTATGGCTGCGGCAATCGCCCCCTATAATCACGGGTAGGGATCCCGGGGTCGATTACAGCAATCCTTCTGCTGTCAAAGTATTTACTACATCGTCGCTCAGAGGAATTTCGGTCTTGATGTTTAGTTCGAGGATTTCGTCGTTGATCTTCTGCTTCTGCTTTTTGAGGTTTTTGATCTCGTCGCGGATCTGCTTGAGTTGATCCTGACCGATCACTGAAGTATTAACAGATTCATCTCGACCGTAGAGGCTGCGACTGTCATCCTTGCGATTACGGATCTTGTCTAACCGACCATTGATCACTGCGAGATCAGTCACAGGCTTGACCTGAGCCAGTTCTTCTAATTGAGACACACGTTTGTCTACGAATGCGGCTGTGGCTAATTTCACGTCGATTTCGCTCTGCGAGTTGGCAGCACCTACTAGACCACGGATATTGTAAAGCGCCAGCAATAATTTCTGTCGGCGAGCGTCATTGGCGAACAGAGAATTGTTGGCGGACTGCAACTCTGCAGTAACATCCTGGAATTCGTTGATATCGATATGGGTTTTGATCTCGATGCCGCGGATAGTTTCTTGGATAGCGTTTTGTACGGCGTTGGCTTTGCGCAGTGTGATGTTCATTTGTTTTTTCCTTTAAGAGATTTCATATAATCTTGTTTGGTATAAAGACCTTGTTCTACTTCTTTCAGAGCGGTAACTACCGGACCGTTGTCGCAGACGATTTTGGGAGAGGAGCCTCTCCTGAGTTCTCGAGCCCGTTGGCTAGCACCTAGTACCAGATCGAACAATCCACCATATACCTGTGCTGCTTTCTGCGAAGTAATCCTAGCCATCCTCTATCCTTTATATTATAGTGACGGATCGACGAAAGGTCAAGTAATAGACCGGACAATGTACAAGCGGGATCTGTTAAGATTTCCCTAGACAAGCCACAATGCACAAAGCACAGAGGCCTGCTTATATCCGATCAGCAAATGACAGGTCTGTATAGGATCGGAGCACACGGGCACGGAGCGATTTCAAGTCGCTTTGCCAGTATTGTCGTCTCGGGCATGAAGCCTGAAACTATTGTGTCTATCCTCATCTACCCTTCGCTTCACCGGTCCAGTATCGCTACTGGACAAAACTTATTATACAGTCTCTGAGACTGAGTCTGCAACCGGTTCTTGTGGTAATTTGAAACCCATTTTCTCCAAAGCACGGATCCTGTTTTGGATCCTACCCTTGTTCTTGGATCTGGTTTCTTTGGCTAACATTTCTGTCAATTGTCGGAGATTCAGAGGACCCAATCTAGTCTTGCCTGTTTTGGTCTTCATTGGATCTCTGTGTTGTACATTTGCCATTATTCTGCGTCCTTTTCATCTCTTTTAGTTTTTATTACTCTAGGTTGGATCAGGGATGCCAATTGTGCTTCGATCATCGAACGTTTATATTCTCCTCTCTTGTGAGGATCAAGATAGGTAGCCATGATCCTTTTTGACTGCTGATTTAATCGAAATGCTGCTGTGGGTTTTAGAAACATATCAGTCCTTTGTAAAAATATTGGTGGAGGGACGGGGACTTGAACCCCGAAGCCGCTTGCGCAACCGACAGATTAGCAATCTGCTCCAATACCATTATGGGACCCCTCCATTAATTTGGGACTACACGAGGCAGATAGGGAACTGATCTCGGCCCGTAGAGCTGCTGTAGCAGCCTGCGGGCTTCTTCGGCGCTTTCGGCACCTATCCGAACCTTGCGTTCTTCTGTGCCAGGCCCGGGTTCTCTGATCGTCGCTTCGTATAGTTTCATATCTTTGGTGCCCCAGGAGAGACTCGAACTCTCACGCACTAGGCAACGGCTTCTAAGACCGTCATGTCTACCATTCCACCACCGGGGCATTAATCTTAATAGTATTATGTATTCTAAATCTTCAGTTGTCAACGGAAATATGGTCCCAACTCTTGGAATCGAACCAAGCCCTTCTGTGCTTCAAACAGACGCTTCCACCAGGTTAGCTTAATCGGGTTTGGGCAGGTGGACGGGAGTTGAACCCTATCTTACTGTTTCACAGACAGTTGTGCGCACCGGTACACTATCCCCTGCATTGTTTGGCACCGCCGCCACGAGTCGAACGTGAAACTAAACCTTCGCAAAGTTTCGTGATATCCCTTTCACCACGGCGGTATCTTTCTCCAGCGCATCTCTGCGCATCTTGAATGAGCGATGCTCGTCGGGACGATGGACTATGAGATATTCTACTCCGTCAATCTGCTCGACGGCACGAGTATCTTCGCAGACGAATCGCTCACCATTCAATCGATTTCTAAATGTTACGGGTTTCATATCATTCTCCTTTATGTTTGGCCGGTCCGGAGAGATTCGAACTCCCGACTGCTGGTTTCGAAGACCAGAACTCTTCCACTGAGCTACGGACCGATGTTCCCGAGATGCTGCTTACCCGCGACAGCATAGTCTCTACTAACCTTATAGGCACCCGGCTGGATTCACTGTACAAAGACTGGAACATAGTTTGGTGGAAGCGGTGAGATTCGAACTCACGGACCCTTTCGGATCGTCTGTTTTCAAGACAGGTGCATTCAGCCAGGCTCTGCCACACTTCCATAATACTGGTGCCCCTAATCGGATTCGAACCGATAGTTATGACACTCCTTTTGAGAGAGCCGCCTTTACCTATTTGGCCATAGGGGCATACTGGAGTGAGGAGTCGGATTCGAACCGACGGCTTTAGAGTTTTGCAGACTCTTGCATTGGGCCTCTCTGCCACACTTCCATAATCTTTGGTGCCCCCAATCGGATTCGAACCCTCATAACCTGGCTTAGAAGGCCTGGCACAGCTCCATCTGCAGAGGCATTATAAATACTTGTATGAAAAAAATTAATACATTCTTTAGTCTTGCTCCGGCACCTGTGTTTCTACTAGGAGCCGTGATAAGTTATTTGAATTCTCATCATGGTATAGAAATGCCCATGATGTGGTTAGTAATGTGTCTGGCTCACATAAGTCCGTGGCTTATGTGGTGGCAACAAAGATCTTTTCAAAAATTCCAAACTCTGCCCGACAAGCAACAGTGATAGTGTCCTGCTAGTACAGCAAGTATATCCAGGTAAAGATCCCATAACCGATCTGGATACTGCTCATAGTACCCATCAGTGATAAAGCCTATGTCGTAGGCTCTGACCGTACCTTGAGGTCCACGGATATATAACCAAGTAACTGGTCCGTGATCACTGTCTCGGACTACTTCTTGAGCAAATTCAAGACTGTTAATTTTTATCCAGTTCATTGAATATTTAATATGGCCTCCCCGGTAGGAATCGAACCGATAGTTATAACACTCCTTTTGAGAGAGCCGCCTTTACCATTTTGGCCATAGGGGCGTTCTGGAGCAACGGGTGAGATTCGAACTCACGGTTTTAGAGTTTTGCAGACTCTTGCATTGGGCCTCTCTGCCACCGTTGCATGCATTTGGTCTCGGTTTTTATTTAGAAGAGAACCGAGAAAAACTCTAATCTACGATAGGGCCATTACCGCTGCGGAAACCTATTTCGCCACCTTCCTCTTGGATACGCTTTATGACATCTTCGAATAAGATTGGTGCGAAATCGGGAGTTTGTTCTACACAGACACAATGGTATCTAGGATCGATCTCATCGCTGTACAAAACAGCACCCGTTCTGGCATCAACTCCGCGGGCTTTCTTTACACGGTTGGCGTGTAAGTGTCCGTGAATGTTGGTACCGAAGCGACCCAAACTGTCACTGTGTACAGGAATGTGTGACAAGATCATTCCATTCATCACATGGTAAGCACGTAACTCACGGAAGTATTCGCGGTATTCGTCATCACGAAAGATATCGTGATTACCGCGGATCAAAACCTTATCACCGTTCAAACGAGCCAAGGTTTTCATAGCCTTACGATTGATCACCACATCACCGAGATGGTAGACCTTGTCCGTGGGCTTGACCTTTTCGTTCCAAGCCTTGACCATAGCCTCATCCATCTCATCTGGATCTGTCCAAGGTCTTAACTTCGTTACTCCGTCATTTCGAGTGAATCGGCACACGCCAGCGTGTCCGAAGTGCGTGTCCGATACTAAAAATACGCTAGGCATCATGCCCTCCTTTCTTGAATGTGGCGTACCGGGAAGGATTCGAACCCTCACTAGCAGTTTTGGAGACTGTCGTGCTGCCGTTGACACTACCGATACATAAAATGGTACTCCCACTAGGATTCGAACCTAGATCATCCCCTCATCTAGAGGCATCGCCCGGATATAAGCCGGGAGCTTTACCGTTAAGCTATGGGAGCAAAACTTGGAGCGGGTAGTCGGATTCGAACCGACGGCATTTTCCTTGGCAAGGAAACATTCTACCCCTGAATTATACCCGCATCATAATTTACTGATTTTAAAACCATAGACATGACTCTTTACCGTTTCTGGTAAGAAATTCATGCTCATCGACACCCTAGGCACAGCGACTTTCTGTTGATCGTACCCATGCATCAGTTCGCTGGGCCATATTAATAGATCCCCTTGGGACACAGGTATCAGATGTTTGTGTTTACTGTGCTCAGTTTCCTTGCTGCCGTTAACGTCTAGATAAGGTTTGAACAGACTGCTAGGTGACCTAGGGTTATGAAACTCTAGACCGCTGTGTATCTCAGAATCAAACTGTATGTAGTATGTGGCGCTGAAGAGACTATTTCCGTGGTTATGGGGATGCTGGAAACCTCCTATGTTAGCATTGATCCATACATTTAGATCTAGGAATTCTGTCTCTGTGATGCCAAAAAATTTCTCGCCGTAATCTTTCACACTGGATAAAATCCATCGATGTAGATCATGAAATTGTTCGTATTGCCGGAGATCAAGATCGCCATTTTGGAAAAAATGTATCAGCCCCGGCGTCTCACAGTAGGCTCGTTCTTTGGGATATTGGTCTAATATCGTTAGGAATTTGATCCTTAGATCTTCATGATCATCTCTGTGATATCTAGCGATAGGTACAGGAAAAAGGTCTACATAGTTCTTCATTATTATACTTATAGTTGATATTGGTACACGGTACGGGAGTCGAACCCGTCTCTACAGCGTGAAAGGCTGTTGACCTAACCGATAGTCGAACCGTGCATAACACTGGTGCGTCGTGAAGGAATCGAACCCTCAGATAGCTGGCTTAGAAGACCTGCTCCCAATCTATTGGCAGAGGTATTAATTCTTTACTAACTGTTGAACAAAATTACGCAGCAGTAAATGATGTCTATATTCATGCCAGTGGGGTTTTAGATAACCTTTAGCATACCAATAGATATCACTTTCGGGATGAGGTCCTATTAGGCCTATGTTGTTTTGTATAATAGCAGCTGGATCTTTATTAGCATATCTAGCTACTATATTGTAATCACCACCTTGATCCTCAAAGGTGCATCCGTCATAGAAATACATAGATTCAGTTTCACCTAACCAATCTATTTCTGCAACTGTTCCAAAACTTCTTTTAATTTCAGATCTAGGTCTTTTTATGTATTGTACAGGTTCAACGCCTTGAAGTGCATTAAGATAATACGAGCCTGCCCAGTATGCACCCATACAAATACCAAGATACTTTTTGTTTCTTGCCAAAAAATTTAGCACAGTATCTTTGAAAGGTTCCATTATATTGTGCCAAGTATCACTATCTCCTAGTCCGCCCGGCACAGCTAAAACTTCATATTTTTTTAAAATAGAATCTCTCAGATGATGACGTTCTATGCAATCTATTTCCCAGTCGTCGCTTAATGCTCTTATAATTCCGTGTGCGCTTTGCACACTACATTGAGGATGATTTAAAAAAACAGATAACTTTTTCATAACCCTATTTATGGCACCCCCGGAAGGAATCGAACCTCCGTCTGTGCCTTGTAAGGGCACGGCCCTACCATTAGACGAACGACGCAAAATGGTCCGAGTGGCAAGATTCGAACTTGCGACATCCTGCTCCCAAAGCAGGCGGAATGAACCAGGCTATCCTACACTCGGAAAAACTATGGTGGAGATGGAGAGAATCGAACTCTCAATTCCTGCTTGCAAAACAGGTGTGTTCCCATTAGCACTACATCCCCATTATATTGGCTCCGGAGGCTGGGCACGATCCAGCGACATTTGGTTTAACAGACCAACGCTCTACCAACTGAGCTACTCCGGAACGGAAAACTTGGAGCGGCGAAAGGGAATCGAACCCTTGTCGTGAGATTGGAAGTCTCTCATTCTACCATTGAACTACCGCCGCATCTAAAACTTGGTGCTGGTTGTCGGATTTGAACTGACGACCTATCGCTTACAAGGCGATTGCTCTACCACTGAGCTAAACCAGCGTAAATCTACTTATCACAATCCTTGGCGGTCCCAACGGGAGTCGAACCCGTCCCTGCGCCGTGACAGGGCGCTATACTAACCGATATACTATGGAACCATTAAGTGATAGCACGGTTTACTATCCTCTTGCTACCTGATGTTGGCAGATTATATCTGCCGTTTACCGGTATCACAGGCTTCCCGCTTCGGACAAGGTTGGGATTGATCGATCCCTACGAGCCATGCTATCACTTAATGGTGGATGCGGTAGGACTCGCACCTACGATGTTTCCCTGTCACGGTTTTACAGACCGCTGCCTTCGCTGCTCGGCACACGCATCCAGTGAAAAATTATAACACTCTCCCGCTATGCTGTCAACCGCTGTGCAGGCGGAGGTGGAGAGTGTGTAGTAAAATGCTCTCCGCGACTATGTCGGGTGTCCTCCTTGTCAACGGGAGTAGGAAAACATTTTACTACTCTACCATTTTTTTATCCACACAAGGATAAGCCATCCGGTAGGCCGCCCGTTTATTTTTTAGAGTGCTGAAAGGACCTCGTTTCCACATGCACTGTGATAAAAAAACCCCAGGTCTTTCGATCCTGGGGTTCCGTGTAATCTTGTATCGTCCTAGACTATGCGGAACCCCTTGTACGATCATTTCCTAGGCCAAAACAGGGCTCTGACCAATATGTTATGGCCATCTGTTTTGCACTGGTTCTAATCGAATGAAGTTGTTTCATCATAGTCCCTATTATATAGACACTTTATTTAGTTGTCAACGATTTTTTCGTAGTGAAATGTGGCTTTTTTGTCCGTTTAGTCGATCTCACGCTGGATCAGTAAGTGCTTACCAACTTCGAACAGACCCACACCACCCACATGGTCTAGGCAGCTGGCATGTATCTTACATTCCCCATTGCCTGTGGAACAGGCCACGAATTCTTCGATCTCCCCTGTTTCTACCATGCGTTTCATTTCGTCTAGGACTTCTAGCATCTCGGTCTTTCTCTTTTCGTCGATTTTGATCTTAGGATCGATAGATACCACTTTCATGTCATCCCCTTTCTAATATCTGATCGGCAGCGCCGAACTCGATCATCTCTTCTGAGGTCATGTAGACATCGTGTGCAGGCAGAAGTCGGGTCTTGATGATGCGACCATCTAGTCCTGTGGTTTCTTTCAGGACATTGTACATGGCTTGATTAAGTCGATCTGTTTCTTTTCTCTGTGCTTTGATATCATGATACTTGCCCATCTCTTCTGTGGATGACATCTGATGGCACATGATACCGCAGTTTTTGGTAACATAACGTTCACTCTTTGAACCGGAAGCCACGATGAGGAAAGCGGCACTCATCACAGATCCATATCCGATAGTCCGTATGGGAATCCGGCTGTTCCTCATCATGTCTATGAGTCCAAGTGCTTCGTAGAGATCTCCTCCTTGGCTATTGACATAAAGAGTCAGCACTCGATCTGGTCTAGGATCTATGTTCTCGTAGGCCAGCCATTTAACAGTTTCGTTTACGCTTTCCTCATCTATCTCCCCGACGAGGAAATGTACTCCTGCATCTTGGAATTTAACATTCTGGCGGTCTTGGGCGTTGAAATCGTCCAATCTTTTTGACACGATATCTCCTTAACGTTCACTACTACTTATCACTGTGATAATTATAGCATAGTATTATTCAACTACCGGGCGAAATCTAGCCAAAAAACTCTCTTCAAAACAGCTGAATTCGTTGGGCAAATGCGCTTCCGAAGTTTCCGATCTGTAGTAGACCCATCGTTTACCCTCTAGATCCACGGTGCCCAAAACTATAAAAATCTTTCCATCGCTGCTGGTCCATTTGCTGCCCATTTTGATCATAGTCCACTCCTTATGTCCTGAAAACCTCCGTGGCCTCTGTGTCCACGTTTTCTACCATATGTAGCATAAATCTGTAGGCGGACCAAGCGTTCTTGACCGCTTCGTTTTCGCTGAGTTCCGTGGGGAACATGTCCACCCAAATGCTATTTTCTGGCTGTGCGTGGCGATGTAGACCCTGTTTTCTGGGCTGTAGGATTCGATTCGAATCCCAGAGCTGCTCCGCCACAGCCAGGCATTGTTGATGGTCTAGTCCTTGGAGATACCTGGGTTCTGATCTGTACATCAGGATCACGTTGCCCAGTTGTTCTCTCTCCGAGATACTGGTAGCGGTGATGATGAAGGCCACATCGTCGATGCTGACTTCTCCGTTTACTATGTCTCTAACACAGCGACCTAGGCTAAATCCTATTTTCATATCGTTCGTCTCTTTCTCGTCTATGGGTTTCACAGAGCGTTTTGATCCAGCCCCCGTCGTTCTGTGTGCCCGGTGCTCCACATTCTTCGCAGGCCACCGCAGACCAGGATTCTGCCATACTGACCAGTCCAGAGATGTAGTCATCCCCGCCGTCATAGTAGAATCTCAGCGTTCCAAACTTTTCTTTGACCTGAGTGGCCACTACCTGAGCAATCTCATTGCCCATCTTTTCTTGCCAATCGATGTGATTCTGTATGTTGGCACAGAGGCTGTCGATGATATCGTACCATCCATCACCGTGTTCGAATCCCCAGCACATGGCCGTGGTCTTCATGTCAGCGTACCGGTTGGCAAATATCTTAGGATATTTTTCTACCAATCTTTGATCTAATCGTTCGTTCATTCTTCAACTCCGAAATGTTCTTTGATGATATATTATACTATCAAAACGATATCCAGTCAACTCCACCGTAGTCCAAAAAGCATATAACCATAGTCGTTCAATGCAGTGACAACCATGCCCTTACGCTGACAGAAATTTTTCGCACACCACGCATCCAATTCCTGCTCATGCTCTGCCCAAAATTGAAAATCGGCGAGGAAGAATGTTTTGGTTTCGAGAATGGCTACGTATCGACGATCAGTCACCTATCCTCCAATGTAGACTTCAAGCCCATTTTAACCGAAACATCAATGCATCTCGTTCTTCACGGAATAGGTAAAGGGCGATGTTGTCATAGTAATAACTGACATCCGAAACATCTTGGACGTCGTGGCTGACATAACTCTCACAATGTTCTCGTGCCCAATGATCGGCATTATGGAAATGCCGTTCCGATTCATCGTAGTCCATACGAGCATCATTGAGATATACTTCGAACATCTGTCTATGCTCCCTCCCAACATTGATGGCCAGCCTGATGCTCGAATGTTAGAAGTCCCACACGCTGGCTGTGGACGTTGGCACAGACTCCCCAATCTGCATCTTCTAGGCCTGGTTCCAAATCGCTGGACAATCTGCGGAAGTGCCTGCATCCTGATGAGCAGTCGGGATAGTTTTCTGTGGGATCTGCCCAGCGTTCCACGCCCCCACCATAGTCCGTGTAGTCGGTGGGCAGGATCTGTACCACCTGCCAGAGATGATCGCGTATCATTTTTTCCCTTTCTGTGCTAGATCATCAAACCAAAGTGCCGCGCAGACTATCTCTAAACGATCGCTGGCGGGATTGACCTTTAGTGCTTCGTCGTGGCCCGTTTGGTAGGCCTTGGCCATATCTGCTCTAGAGTATCCACGATCCCAATATTGCGCCATCATTGGTAGGAATCCCACGAGGAATCCTGCCACTACCGCTATGATCAATCTCTTAGATTCTTCATTCATAAAATCCATCATCACCCCCATCGTAATAAAAATACAGTCATTTCTTTCTTGCTTTTAAACTGGAATGTGTCGAAACTGGTCCTTCGTCCGCAATGGTGCTGTTCGCACCATTCGTGGACAGCATCCATTTCTGCCTGTGTTAAACCTACCTCCCATCCGAGAGGCTGTATTTCTGCACGAGCAGCCAAACGTAGTTTACCTTCACTCTGTATCCATTTGATCTTTTTATCTATGGCAGCCATCTCATCTATCCATACGCTATGGAACTTACGTCCACCGTAGAGCGAACAGTGCTGCATCTTGTTCATTTTGGAAATACCATGCCCTTCCTCTCGTGTCGCTCAAATCTCGGAATTTACACTGGCAATGCTGCAAGCACCAGGTCAGTTTTTCAGAAAAGTCTTCATCGGGCAATCTTATCATGTGATACGATGCGAGCAGATCCATCAACTTCTCGTCAACTTTGACATGCTCTTCTGCCCTCTGTGCCCGCATTATGCTCAGGGTGGGATTATCTTCTAGTGTGGCCATATCTCAGCAACCATTCTGTCAGTGCAGGTCCCGTGAGTTTGGCGCGGATCTGATATTTGTAGCCCATCATGGCCACATCCGCCATCCTGTGCCACGAGGGAGTCTCTACGGCATTGTTCATCACCCACTGCCCCTGTTCGCTTTTCTCCCACGTGATCAAAGGGTCGGCAGCGTAGAGATCTGGATCTTCTACATCGCCCATAGAGAACTCATGCACGACGATATTTCTAACTTCTTCCACCCTATCTCCTACTCGCATATACTTGTATGTATGCTTGGTGGGAGCGGGACCTATATAACCGTGGCGATAAGCGGAGCCCGAATCAATCCCGGTCATATAACTCCAGCATGATCTGCTCCAGATCTTTTTCAAACACGGCCCAACCCAATCTCACTCTAGGTAGATTCTTCCTTGGCTGTACGGTCATATATCCATCTTCATCGTAGCCGGGATTCCACCGCGAGTATCTGGTATTGTATAGGCTGTCTTGATTATACAGGAGATAGTCCTCGGGAATCAACCACGATCCGCCACGAGGCATCTGTTCACCCTTGAGACCTCGCATGATCATATCTCGTTCAATGTCTTCTCGGGTCAGGGGCCGCCATTCCGCACGATCGTAGAGTACATCGACTCCTATAGGCATGAAAGCCCGATGCTTGACTTTAGCGAAATCCGTTTCGCGGATGATGACTTTTCGTTTCAATGTTCTCGTCATGATGTCCACTTCAAACTAAACAACAGCATATCTCGTTCGTCAGCGAAATGATATCTGTAGCCACCAAATCGTTCACGGCCTGTCCAGAAACAACACCACCTGCCATCCAGATTGCCTATGGCCGCCCACCTCGGTCCAAAATGCTTACGGCACCACGCTTCTGCTTCATAATGACGTGACTTATGTATGATCACTTCATAGGGGAACCGATCAGTGTTCATGACCACCTCAACAGAAACATGATATATGCTTTTTCATCAGGAAAATTTACCAGTCTGGTGGCCAAGATCTCATGGATGTCAGCAGTCTTCACCGCCATCGTAGTGTGAACAAGGTAGCATCCGAATCTCTGCGGAATCGTAGAAATGTGTTACCAAAGATCTGATTGATGCTCCACTGGATGTCTCGATCCTCGCGAAACTCTGACCTAGTGGCCCAATCACCCGCACCGACATTATCTCGGCACCACCGTTCAATATCTCGGATATGGTGATAGTATTCGCGGCCCAGTTTTATTTCAGTCATTGTGTGCCAAACATTCTTTCTATGATTTTCTGCCACATAGATATTTCTTTCTGCTCTAAGACCTTGGTGTATTCTATGTCTGCGAAATGCCGGATTATCATAGATCTAGCTAGGTTGTATCTTTCTACCTTGTCGCGGGCACCTAGGACAATGACCACGAATCTCTGTCCATTACGTTCTAAGATCATGGCCACGTTCCAACCTGCGGCTCCAGTGAATCCAGTCTTTGAAAACTTGATCTCGTTGAAGTCCGCGATCAGCATCTTGTTGGTGTTATCCAGCAGGACTTTGTACTTCTTGTTCTTGACCTCCACCTGAGGCAACACTGAAGTATCTGCGATGATGGGCTGTAGTGCGGCAAACTTGACTAAGGTAGCCATCTCTCCGATCTTGGCCATGTTATTCGCACCCAGTCCCGAAGGATCTACGAACTTGGTGAAATCCATGCCTAGAGATCTAGCCTTGCGATTCATGGCAGCGATGAATGCTTTTCTCCCTCCGGGATAATCCTGGGCCAGTATCTCCGCAGCCTGATTATCGCTGCGCACCAGCAGGGCCGCGAAAAGATCTCCGCGAGTAGTGATGCCAGGCGGGATCTTGGAACCTGTTCCTATCCGCACTGGTTTTGAGAGATTGCTGTCATACTCTAGAGCGATTATCGCGGTCATCACTTTGGTGAGGCTAGCGATGGGTCTAGGTATGTTGCACTCTCGGCATTCTATGATCTCGTCCTTGTTCTGGTCGAAGATCAGTGTGCTGGGCGGTTTGGCCCATACAGACATAGACGCCGCTAATAAAATCACAGATATCCCAATTTTCATGACCAAGTCCTGTGTGCCTCCGCTACCCATTCTGCACCATCGTATTCCTGTATCAACCATTCAATATCCCCGGGTATCTCTACGATCTTGAGATTGCTGTGTCGACCGTTGGCAGCCATGCCCATTTCTTTGATCACTTTGACCAGATAGGGATCGTCTCTGGGTATATCGCGATCATAGAATTCTGGGTCAGTGATGCCTGCCAGTTTCTTGTATTCTGTGAGAGCGCGATCTGAAAGGCCGAATCCGCCATAGCAGTCGTTGATGACTACACGGCGCAGGCCTTTCAGGGCTTCAAACATACGCTCCTTATTCACGATTTATCCTTTCTGCTTTTTCTTTTTCTTGGCTTTCATCTTGGCTGCTGGTTTAAAATCTTGAAGATCACTGGGCATTTCGTCCCCGTCATCATCCCAGCGATCTTCTGCGATCTCATCCCAACCGTCTTCGTCTCGCCAATAGCCATCACCGTCAGGATATTGGCTGTCTAAGACTTCTTCTCTATCAAACGATTTTCTTTTGGATTCTTCGGCACGGATGGCTTCCCATAGGACCTGTTCTACCAACTGGTTCAGCGTGATGTCCTGTTCGTGCGCCCGTTTCATCAATTCAAAAAGTACGTCGTCGGGCACGGTCAACGGAACATTTACACGGGTGTCATATTCTATGCCGTCACGTATGGCCTCTGCTTTTTCACAGAAGTCCTCGTCATCTTCCAGATCTACATATTTAACATCGTCCCAGGCTTCTTTGGCATTGACACCACCATCACGTGCTTCTTCATCGTGCGCCTGCTTGAAATCGGGATTAATCATGCGGTAAGCACGGTCACGAGCATAGTCGCAGACTTCCACGGTGTAGACGGTCTGTGTTTGGGTGTCAAACACCATGTTCATGCTCCAACCGTTTTGGTCTCCATTCCATGCGCTGAGGCTGAATGCATTGTCGCCAAAACACCGCCACAGATAACTGTCACCTTCAGTGATACGATACTCTACCAACTCCATCCATTCTTTAACTGTAATCATCGCTTCATCCTTTCTTAGTTGCGATACCATGTTGAAACTGCGGAGGCTGATCCTTGACCTCCCAAGAACGCCAATAGAACTGCTCGCCTAGGCTGTCGATCTCCGACTGTGGATAGCCCTGCTCTACTAACCACGCCAAGATGTCTCCATCTTTGCTGCCATCGTGGATCTTAGGGAATCCATAACGCCAACCACTGGGAGGATCGATATATGTTTTCATTTGTCGTCTTTCTTATCAGTCTTTTGTTTTTCCAACGAGTGCTTTAATTCTTCTATGACCTTGTGGTCTACGACAGTTATATCATGAGGATCAAAAATCTGCCATTTGATAGATTTCCAATATCTGCTGAATAGATTATTTAAAGCCAAAATTGCTAATCCAATGACGATCAGTGATACTGAAAATAATACCGATCCTACTAAAAAATTTACTGCTGATTGAATATCCATTTTTATCCCCGATTTAACTCGGCCCAAGTTAGAAACTGTTTAAAAGCATTATACACGGTTTCTGCTTCTTTGTCATCCACAGGAACCTTGATACCTCGAACATAGAACCCATCTGGCGCCACACGCATCATTTCGCATCCGCCTGCGATCATAGTGAGGCTATTTTGGTGCTGCTCATATTCTGGATCAATACCGATGTTAACATTGGTACTAGCAATAGGATAGTTTGGTTGATAATTAAAATTATTCACTGCTCAGTCCTCCAAACAGCAGTTCTCGTTCCGTCATGTAGGCCACAGGCTTCAGCCAACCGTTGTTGATACATTCCTGTAGAAAA